>OLVO01001730.1_pt1 | contig 21530 bp, 16 predicted proteins | sample 1672571 | NCBI WGS metagenome assembly OLVO01 (sample SAMEA3136700, study PRJEB25190) | human gut metagenome | biome: human gut; feature: human-associated habitat; material: faeces | place: Austria | collected 2013
CCGAGATCGGTGCCATCTACAAGGGCAAGGTGACCCGCCTGATGAACTTTGGTGCTTTCGTGGAGATCGCACCGGGCAAGGAAGGTCTGGTGCACATCTCCAAGCTGGACACCAAGCGTGTGGAGCGCGTGGAGGATGTGGTGGCCGTGGGTGACGCCATCGTGGTTAAGGTGACCGACATCGACCAGCAGGGCCGCATCAACCTGAGCCGCCGCGACGCCATTCTGGCACTGGAAGCCAAAAAGGCCGCCCAGCAGCAGTAAAAACCTAATACAGATTGCATAAAATAAAAGCCGCTGTACGATTTGTACAGCGGCTTTTTTGCGTGGAGAACCCTCTCAGGCTCACTGCGTTCGCCAGCACCCCCGAAAGGGGAAGCTTTTTGCACGCCTGCAAGCTTAGCGCGAAAGCCGGAAGGGGTGTTCCGCCGCAGCGCCGCACTTCCGTAGGAAGCAGGCGCTGCAAATGCAGTTCCCGGCTACGACCCCTCCTGTGAAAAAAGCGTCTGTCGCGCTCCGCAGAGTGCGACAGACGCGAAAATTTAAAATAATCTTTCCGCTGAACATGGCCAGAGCGCAGCGGAGGCCATTCAAAATCGTGCCGCGCCCGGCAGGGGAGAGAGCACAAAAAGCTCCCCCTTCGGGGGAGCTGGCATCGAGCAAAGCGAGATGCCTGAGAGGGTTCGTGCCCAAACCCCACCCGTGAAAAGGCAATTCTGGAAAATCCGCAGATTTTCCAGAATTGCAAATTTAAAAATATATTTTCCGCTGATTATGCGCAGAGCAACGCGGAGCGCATTCAAAATCGTACTGTACCCGGCAGGGGAAAGGGCATAAAAAATGCTCCCCCTTGCGGGGGAGCAAATTCGGCACCCAACGCCAAACTATGCCGAAAAGAAAGGAGGCAGGGTCAGTTTTCCTTTTTGCCCTGACGGTTCAGCACCCAGCCAGCGGCAAACAGCAGCACACCGCTGCAAGCCAGCACCGGCACGGGCCAGTTCAGCTGACCGGTCTGGGGCAGAACAGGCTTATCCGGGTTGGAAGGGGAGACCGGGTTATCCGGGTTCTCGGGGCTTACGGGATTGTCCGGGTTGCCGGGACTTACCGGACTATCGGGGCTGTCCGGGCTCACCGGCGTATCCGGGGTGTCCGGCTGCTCCGGGAAATCGGGGGTGTCCGGTGTGTCGGGCGTATCCGGCGGTGTGACTGGCACATCCGGGGTGTCGGGGATGTCCGGCGTTTCCGGGATGGTGGCACCTACCTTGGGGGTGGCGTCCACATCGTAGATCCAGTTGTCGCCATCGGGCATGGGGATGGACACAAGGAAGGGCTTGATGGCCTCGTAGCCGTGGGATGCCTCGGTCTGCACGACCAAGTACAGCCCCTGCGGCAGCTTGGTAATGTCGGCGTAACCCTCTTCGTTCACGTCCTGCTGGGCGGCAATGGCGGGCACTGTGGGCAGATACTTTACCAGCTGGTCAGCCAGCGTGCTGTCGGAAAGGTCGCCCAGCACCACACCGCAGCCCGCAAAATCGCCGGTATAGTCAAAGTACAGGTTACCGTTGGTGCGCTTGACGGCGGCCACCTGATACAGGGTCAGCTCGCCGCCGCGCAGGGGCACATCGTTGTGGGTGTCGTACAGACGGACGTGGAGCGAGCCCAGCCGCCCCAGCACAATGTTGGCACTGGTGGCAAAGGCCGGCAGGGCGCAGCATACCACAAGGCACACAGCCAGCAGCACAGCCGCCAGACGATGACGCAAATCAATGCTTTTCATGTTCTTCACCTCTCGTTTTCTTGGGTTTGCGTGTAGAAAGCAGCATACCGATCAGCAAGATCAGCAGCATGGGCAGCGCCATAATGGGCGCAACAATAATGGGTTCAATTTTAAGCGCTTCGGCGGTAACGCGGAGGTGCTTATACTGATCCGGGGTCTCCACGCGGCGGCCGCGCACCAGCAGGCGGTGGGTGTTGATGCCGTAGGGGGTGCAGGTCATCAGGGTAACGTAGTCCTTGCCTTCGGCGATCTTCAGCTCGTCGGTCTCGGTGGGCAGCACGATGGAAATTTTGTCCACCTCGTAGGTGAGCACCCGGTCCAGCACGGTGATGGTAAAGGTATCGCCCACTTCCAGCTGGTCGAGGTTGGTAAACAGCTTTGCGCTGGGCAGGCCGCGGTGTGCCGAGATGACCGCGTGGGTGGACGCGCCGCCCACCGGCAGGCTGGTGCCCTCCAGGTGGCCTGCGGCGATCTGCAGCACGCTGTCGTCGGTGCCGTGGTAGATGGGCAGCTCCACGCCGATTTTGGAGATGGTGATGTAACCCATAATGCCCGTGCCGGTAATATCCAGCGTTTCGTTGTAGCCGGTAAGCTGATCCGGGCGGTAGAGGGCGTTTTCGTTAGCGGCCACCTGTGCGTTAAAGGCATCGGCGGCGTCAAAGTAGGCGCTGTAATCCGCATCGGTCATGTTGTCCACGTCCTGCGCGTAGCTTGCCACCGCGCGGGACTGGTTGCGCTGGTTGACGTAATCGCTGATGGTGGGGTATAACATCACGGATAGACCCACGAAAAAGACGAGGATCAATATAATGGTGCTTTTGTTCTTTTTCATGGGCTACTCCCTAACGTTATAGTTTCAGGACCAGAGCAGGGGGCTTTGCAGCCCCGCTCTGTGCAGGGGAAAAGGAGAAGTTAGCGGTTCTCCATGCGCTTTTTGGTAATGAGCAGGATGGCTGCTGCAACCATCAGACCGCCGCCGATCACATAGAAGATGGTGGTGCCGATGCCGCCGGTGCCGGGCAGGGTAGTGCCGCGGTGGTTGATAATCTGAGAAGTCAAAACACCAGTGCTAACATCACCAGTGAAGGCATCACCAGACAAGGTAATCAGAACGGGGTTATCGGCAGTTTCGCTATGTGTAGCAGTGACGGTGAAAAGCAACTCTGCCATAGTGTTATAACCAGCAGGAGTTACAACCTCAACCAGTTTGTAATCGCCATCATCAATACCGTTCCACTCGAAATTCATTTTCGTAGCATCAGTAATGGTATAGGTGCCATCCTCATGTTTAGTAGCATTCATAATACCCTTGGATTCCCAAGTAAGGTTACCGCTGGCATCTTTGACATGTTTAAACAGCTCAAAAGCAGCACCGGGCAGGCTATTGAGATCAGGATCGACCTTATTAGCGTCTACTTTATAGGTAAAAACAATGTTTTTGTCCGGGGCAGTTTTGCCGTAACCCTCGCCATTCGGGTTGTTGGAGAATATCAGATGAGCTTGATTCGGGTTGCCGGTAGAACCAAGGACAGCAGTATCATCCAGAGTAGCTTTGTACTCAACAGTGATTACAGAACTGTTGACAGCACCAAGAACCTTTACATCAGTAATCTCGATCTCCAGAGTTTTGGAGGGTGCATCCCAAGTGAGTTTATACTGGGTAGGGGTCAAAGGAGTAGTGTCGATTTTGACAGAAGCACTATCAGCGACATAAGTCAGATTTGTCATGGTATCGACAAACTTTACATAGTATTTATCGTAGTTGTCCAGCTTGCCCAGAGTAGCGGTCAACTTATAAGGAATAATATCGCCGATATCGTAGTCAGCAGAATCCTGCCAGTCAGATTTAACGCCGGTGGTATCATTGATGTCCTTGACCTTCTTCTCAAGGGTGGGGATATCAGTCTTGACCTGAGGAGTTACCGTGGTTGCACCGCTTACCTGCAGCAAGCTCAAATTCTTTGCATCGTGCTTATTGGCAACGTCAGTGGTATCGACGATCAGGTAATAACCAGCGCTCGGCAGGGTTACAGAACCAGTGCCAGTTGCCATAGCTGTGCCGGTAACATGATCAGCAGCGATTTTTGCAAAATCGTACTTTAAACTAGGATTATTGGAGAGCACTTCAGCAACACCTTTTGCATCAGTGCAAGCGCTATAAGCGGCGTTGGCGGTTTTCAGATAATTCAATAAGGTGGCAGTTGTTACATTGTGACCCCAAGTAACGTTTGACAGGGTGCCCTCATTAAGATCACCGGCGAAAATCTGATAAGCTTCAAAAGTGTGGCTCGTGATGTCTACTGCCGCAAACGCCGGAATCGCCATGGCGCAAACCATAGCAACTGCCAGCAGCGCAGCCATGAGTTTTTTCATTGCTTTTTTCATGGAAAAAGCCCCTTTCTTTTCTCTGCCCCTTGCCGCCCCCTGCATTTTGCACAGGGGGTGGAGAGGGGTGTGGTTTGTGTTCGGACTAATGCGTAAACTTTGCGCTGGGCGGGCGGGGTTTAAGCTCCGGGCGTCCGGCAGGGAAGTGCAGTTTAGTCATCTGCCCTCCCTTCGTGTCTGCGCTTGCGGTGGATAAAGCTATATGCCAGCGCAGACAGCATCATTGTGCCGCCTACGGCTGTGTACGGGAGTGTACCGGTGCCACCGGTAGAGGGAAGCTCGTAATCCTGAGATTGCTCCTTCTCATTGGTAAGATAGAGGTATCCGCCAACGGATAATGCATGATAAGCACTCAGGTCAGCGGGAAGGTTCTCTGGATACTTACTCTTATCACTATCCGGGATATAGAAGTAGTAGGCGTTGTCGGGATCAAGGATATAACCGGCAGGAGGCATCGTTTCCACAAGCTTGAATGCCTGATTACGGAATTGAACGTTATTTTCGTCCATGATTTTGGAAAGGTTATGCCCTTCCCCATCAACCAGTTGACCATCGTCGTCCGTGACGATCTGATTGGTCACCAAAGACCAATCGTTTTTAGTGCTGTCCCACGCATAAAAGCTGAACTTTGCACCAGACAGATACAGACCGTTATTGTCTTTATCCACCTTGTAGGCGTATACGCCCTCTTTGGCATTGGCATTCCAAGAGCTGGAAGTGATTTTAACGTTTTGACTATCCGTAACAGAGGTGATCTTTTTGTCCTGTGCCAACAAGGTTGCGGTGTTGTTCAAAGTGATGTCGTGAGAAGCATTAGAAAGGTATCGATAAACCACTGCAAGCGGTTTTGCGTTTGGCAAGGTGAAAGTCAGGCGGTTAATGCGGTTTTCTGTACCGGTGCCGGAACCATAACCGATGGTTTCGTACAGATACGAATACTCTGAAACGGTTAGCGGGCTTCCAAGGGTATTGGTAGCTTTATCGTATTCATACACGGCAACACTGGAAGGCTTGAGCGTGATGAGCTTATTGTTATACCAGGGGTCATAAGTGTACGCAAGATCATCAACAAGTGTCAGCTTGATATTGGGGTTGCCCAGAATTGTCTGCCCATCGGGATTGACAATAACCGTATACTCCACTGTATCGGCAGCTTCACTTACGTCAACCTGCCTGCCACTCTTTTGCACAGCATCATGCAGGCTGTTGTAGGTGATCTCCTGCGTCTGCGAGGCTGTACCCCAATCCTTCGAGGTGCTGTCAGTCACATTGACTTCATTGGTAAAGTTCTTTTGCGTGCTTCCCCAGCTCGCTGGATCGTTGATGGCAGTAGTTACATAAATATTGATCTTTTCATCTGCTACGAGACACTTCAAAAGCTGCAGGGGAATACGCAGCTTAACAACCTGATGATCACCAACAGTGGTGGTTGTAACGGGAATGTCGGGACCATGCCCAGTAGCACCTCCGGATGCATCATTGTTGATCCATGTGTGAAGCTTCCACACACTGTCGTTTTTCTCTTCGCCGTTTTTACCCCAGTAATTGTTGGTTTTGATATCAATGTCCGAAATCTTTACACCGGAGGGGAGCGTGTCGGTAATTTCGATATACTCAAGTCCGCTTTCAACAGCCTTAAAGGCTTCGGTCAAAGTGACTTCGACCTTCCACTCCAGCTTACCATTGATATCGTCGTAGTCGTGGCTGCTGTTAGCCTCGGAATTGGTACGATTATCAAGCTTCTTTACAACTGCATTGCCGCCTGGTTTGTAGGTGTTCGTGCCTTCAAAAGTGTAACCGTTGAAGGTACAGTGATTCTTGAAATCAGTTTTGGTACTGGGACACTCAGCCGTAGTAGAAAAGCTGAATTTCAAAACGGTATCTTTTTGCAAAGGCCGGTTTCCAACAATGCCAATCGAACCCCAGTTTCCAGTGCCGTCATCAGTTTTCGGATGATAACCGTCGGTAACAGTATAATCAGAGTGACCGAGAACACGATTTAATTCAGCATACAGCGCTGTACGCTGCGCAGGCGTGAAATACTGTTTGCACTCGCTGTAATAAGATGCATAATCACACCATTTCCATCCCCCGGCAGGATAATCCTTGTCGATGATCAATTCAACTTCCCAGTTAAGGGTCAAAGTACCATCGCCATTATCGGTAACGCCGGTACCGGTCTTGAAATAGGCGTCCTTGCTGCCAACCTCAACACCGTATTCGGAAGAACCCTTATCGCCGCCCTTGTCGTCCTTCAGGATCACCTTGTTTGTGACCTGCGAAGTGTTATAGGGGTGATCGTCCGTAGTTTTGTAAGTGATGATGTAGCTTGCGGTAGTATCCGTATCAGCGGTGTCAGAGCCAAATTTGTAAGGCAGCGGAACGTCAAAGGAAGTACCTGTCGAGGGAGTAATTGTAACAGTGCCGGTGTAGGCGCTGCCGTTCAACTCGTCGCTCAGGATCCAGTCCTTCATGTTGGCATGATTTTCGTTCAGACTGACCGTCCAAGAGATGGTGCCGTCACTATTTTTAACGCCCTGCTTTTTCACAGTGTTAAAGCTGAAATCTACCGAAGCGTCACTCTCAATCTTTTCATTATCAGAATTTGTCGATTCGACATGGATCTTATTGTTCGTGGTAACGTTGCCGCCCTTCAAATCCGAAGGAAGCACGCCCCAATAGGTCAGCTCGTAATACTCATCTTCGCCAAGCGCGGGCAATGTGCCGGTAAAGCCCTTGTCGTCGGCTTTATAAGTGAGACCGTTGATATTGGCAGGAGTACCGTCTTTCTTTACGACCGTGATGCCCTTTGCCGTATCCAGCTTGATATCGGTCATGATATCTTCCAGCTGAACAGGATTACCGGCTGTACCATAGGTGCTCGATACTTTTACGGTGTACTTTACAGTACCATTTTCAAGGTCATAGTCGCTGGTATACTTTTGGGTGTGAAGATCACCCTTTTTATTGTAATCTTTCTTAATGGTGATCTTGCTGGAGTGGCTATCGTTGAACTTGATTGTGGTTTCCGTGTCGTGCTTTATGTTCATTTCCTTGGCTTCGCCATCGAAAGCCAAGGAACCACTGATTTCAGAACCTTTAGCATTTTTTTGCACATACGCATCGTAGAAAGTAATGGAAACATAACCACCTTCTACTTTGCCAACGCCAACAGCTTCTTTGCTGGAATTATAGACGATGCCGTTTTCTGTAAAATTCTTTAAAGCTTCCGGCAGGGGATACTTGATGGTGTTTAAATCAGAAGACAGCGTGCAGGGAGGCAGTGTGTATTCCAGAACAGCCTGAATCTGATCGTTTTCATCGACATCGGAATTATCCTGAATATCCTGCCAGTCCTCCCAACTGTTCTCGCGATACTGCAATTTTGCAGAGGTAATATTATCTGTGAAATCATGGGAAAGTGGAGTTTCCACCGGGGTCGGTGCTCCCGCCGTCAGTGCGGGCGCACGGTTCGGACGGCTGGCGGAGATGGTGGGCAGCTGGCCGCCGTAGGTGTCGGCGTACTGGGCGGCGGCAACATCCACCACGGCCAGAACATCAGCATCGAACAGCGTTACCTCAGCCACCTTGCCGTCCACATCGCCGGAGATGACGGTCAGCGTGTCATCGTCCACTGCGCTCACGATGCCCACGGTCTCCACGGGCTGAGCGTCAGTCACGGTAGTGGTCTGCGGCTCGACAGCGGGGGAACCCACGCTGGGCGCAGAGGTGTCGGCGCTGTCCACCGGCTTTGCGGCGGGCTGCTCCGGGTTGGCGGTGTCGGGGATATCGGGGAGATCAGGGGTATCGAGGGTGGTCATGTCCTCGGCGGCAGTGGCGGTATCCAACGCAGCAGCGCCGGATTCCTTGAGTTCTGCGCCGTTCTCGCCCTCAGCGTCCATGCTGAACTGGTCGTCCAGATCGTCCGCTGCACCGTCGGCGCTGCTGTCCACAGCCACGGTGCGGGTGACGTACTTATTATAAATAACGATGTCGCCCACATCGGCGGTGCTGCCGTCCTCGCCGTCCAGCAGCCAGTCCATGTCGCTCATGGAACTGCGCAGGGCAAGCACGCTGGCCTCCTGCGGGATAGCGCTCTGGGGGATACCGGCGTACTTCAGGCAGTAAGAGAGGAACATCACGTCCCACTCGCCGTAGGGGTTGCCGTAGGACTGACCGTAGCGGGAGTAGTAGCGCAGGGTCACGCCGTCCGCGGGGTCGATCTCAAAGTTTTTCTCGCTCTGCTCGTAGCCCAGCTGGGTCTGCGCCACGCTGACCAGATCCTCGGCCCAGTTGCCGGTCATCACGGCCTCGGCGTTGGCGGCCTGCCACTCCTCGGGGGTCTCAAGGTCGGCGGAGGTGTCGCTCAGGCAGGCAACGGTGTGGTGGTGCTCCGGCAGGGGGCAGGTGAGCACTTCCTCGTAGCAGGCATCGGTATGGTGGTGGTAGATGGGCTCCACGGTGTCCACCATCGGTGCCAGCGCCACGGGCTCGGCCACAGCCATCGCTGCCAGTGCGGCGCTCTGGATGGGCTCCACCACCTGCTCCACAAGCTCGCCCTCCTCTAAGCCGCAGGTCAGCTCGTACTCAGTGGTATAGCAGCTTTCGTCGTGGGTATGCTCAAATTTGTCGCAGATCAGGCTGCCGTCCTCAGGGTCGAAGCAGTCGTCATCGTGGACGTGCTCTTCCTCCATGCAGGTCAGAGTCTGCACCTCGGTGTAGCAGTCGTCGGTGTGCTCGTGGGGCACAAACTCGATCTGCGGCTCCAGCGACAGCGGCGCGGGCTCTTCTTCAATGGTGGGCTGGCTGGTCGCAGCAGCGGCGGCGGCCAGCTCGTCCGCGTTTTCAAGCTCGCCTTCCTCGTAACCGCAGGTCAGCACCTTGGTGTAGCAATCCGCAGTGTGGGTGTGCTCCTCCTCGCCGCACTGGTACTGCGCGGTCATCGAGATGCCCACGCCATGCAGCTGCCAGTTCACGAACAGGGTGGTGATCATGGCAAGTGCCAGCACAAACGCGGTGTAGCGCCGCAGGGTGTGCCGGTTCTCGCGGAACCGCTCCATGTACGTTTTAAGAATGTCGTTCATAACGGAATACCTCCTCCCGGGGTCAATGGATCAACGAGAAGCTGGACAAGGGCCATATCCTCAGGAAAACCCTGCCAACGATCTGGCTTTTTTCAACGCAGCCTATCACGCTGCTGCGGCTGTCGATGGAGGTGGAGCGGTGGTCGCCCAGCACGAAGTAGCGGTTTTCCGGCACCTGATAGGGGAACCGGATGTCGCATTCGCCCACGGTCAGCGCGTCCACATAGGGTTCGTCCAGCGCCACGCCGTTTACCGAGACCACGCCGTTCACGTCCATATCGATCACATCACCGGGCTGCCCGATGATGCGCTTGAGCAGCAGTTTGTTCTGCCAGTAAAACCCGCATAGCTCGCCGTTTTCAATGTGATTGGATTTTACCAGCAGGATAATGTCCTTGTCATTCAACGTAGGGTTCATGCTGTCGCCAGAGACCTGAAGCACCGGCAAAAACAGCGTAGCCAGCAGCACGGCTACTGCGGCCACCACCACCAGAATATAGATCGTACTGCGCAGCACCCGCTGGTAGCGGCTCTGGTACGCAAGACGCTCACGTTCTGCGGCCACTTCCTCGGTGGAAGGGATGGAAGCGAACCGGATATCGCGTTTTTTCATGTTTCCTCCGAAGGCAGGCCGTCTGTGCTGCGGTACTGGTCCAGCAGCTCGTTGGCCTTGTGGTCAAATGCCTGCCAGCGCTGCTGCACCTCCTGCTCGGCGCGCTCTACCATGGCCTTGCAGTCGGCCTCGGTCTGGGTGCGCTTTTGCGCGGCGGCGGCGGTCATGGCGTCGCATTCCTGCTGCGCCTGCGCTTTCAGACTGTCGGCGTCTGCCTGTGCCTGTTCCAGAATGCGTTTAGCCTCGCTGCGTGCCTGCGAAAGGGTGTTGGCAGCGGTGGCGTTGGTGTCCGCAACGCTGGCCTGTACCGAATGCAGATAGTCATCGGCGGCGGCCTGTGCGGCGGCGAACACGTTGTTCAGCTCCAGCGCGGCCTGCGCGATGGAACCGGCGCTTTCCAGCCGGAGCTGCCGGTCCTGCAGCTGCGCGGTGAGCGCGGCATTCTGTGCCTTGAGCTGGTCCTCGCTCTGTTTCAGCGCATAGATGATCTCTATTAGTTCAGCGCGGTGCATCCGCCGCAGTTCACGATCTGCCATTTGCGTACAAACTCCCGAATGTAAAGATAACGAAATTTCTTTCGAAAATACCGAAAAAACTTAAAGAAAATGCCTGAAAAATCGCTTGTCTCCACGCGATTTGCGCGGCTGGAGAGACCTTTTATAAACTATCTTATTTTAGCACACTCCCTGTAACAACAATATAACAAATCGGACACAAAATCAAGAGATAAAGCCGAAAAAATATCGCAAATTTTTTTATTTTATATGTAAAACACCTAAAAAGAAGGTAATATACCACAGAATTGTTAAAATTTCCCTTCATAATTCTGGGGTGCGAAGTTCTGCGCAGTAATGCGCTGAATCAGTGCGCCTACGAAAAACGGGAGCCGCACTTTTTCGAAAAAAGCGCGACTCCCGTATCCAAACTTTGGGGTGATCCTTTTACTTGCCGAAGCTGCCCAGCAGGCTGTTCAGCGATACAAAGGACTGGTAAATGACGTTGACGTTGTTGATGATGGAGCTTGCACCGGAGAAGATGCGGGCGATGTAGTTGAACACCTTGCCAACGTCCAGAAAGGCCTGATAAGCGTTGCTGGCGCCGCCGTCCAGATAGGTCATCTCCTCGGCTTCGATAGCGGAATAGCTGGCGGGCATTTTCATGGTAGAAGTAGTCATGGTAAGATCCCTTTCTTCAATGGTATCATTGCGTTTACAGCAGTGTTCAGAACATGGTGGCGACCAGCAGAGTAGTAAGCAGGGCACCGGCCACAAGGGCAGGCCCTACATACTTTTGCCACTGGACGGTGGCAGGCTGGGTGGTGGGCTGCGGCACAGTAGAGGTACCGACCTTGGCAGTCCAGTGGGCGTAGATGGTGGCATCGGAGGTGAACACGGTGGAGGTGGTCACCTTGCTGCCGCCCACCGGCTCGGTGTACCAGCCGTCAAAGGTGTAGCCCGTCATGGTAGGCTGCTCAGGCGTGCTCTCCAGCTTGCCGGACAGGTTCGTGTAGGTGACCACGGTAGAGCAGATGCCGCCTTGAGCATCCATACCAATGGCGTACACGTTCTCTTCCTTTTTGCTCCCTGAAGTTTTGTCGGCAGCAAATGCAGCCGGCAGTGCGCAGCACAGCAGCGTGAACAGGCAAAGCCCGACCACCAGCGTTTTCAGGAATTTTTTCATGAGATCCCTCGCTTTCCTTCACAAAGATGGAGACACTGCCTCGCCCGGGTGCAGCCCGGACGCAGGAGAAGTTTCTTCAACTTATTTTTATCACATCCAGTGTACCAGAACCGCAACAAAAAATACAGTCTTTTGAGAAAATAATAAGAAAAATCAAGAAAAAAATAAATTTCACCTTTGCAAGATAAAATTTATGCCCGTGTAGACTGCGCTTTTTGAAAAACGCATCCCGCAAAACTTACCTTTCGTAAAAACATGGCAGGATATGGAAAAAGCAAAACCTTTGCCGCAAAGCCAAAAAAACGACTCAAACCGCCGCAAATGCAGCGGGCAGCGCACAGAAAAAAGCGGCAAAAACGCGGCACACCTCTTGTGGAAAAGCGGAAAATATGTTATACTATCTTGCATGATGCGCCATCGCCAAGCGGTAAGGCAGGGGACTTTGACTCCCCCATCGTAGGTTCGACTCCTGCTGGCGCAACCAGAAAAAGGTCGTTGTACAGGAGACTGTGCAGCGACCTTTTTATTATTTGCCCTCTGGCAGCTTGAAGTAGACGCGGTATTCGTCCGAGTAGACCTTGCTGCCCATGCGGCTCACGCCGCCGTACAGGTGGGTACGCATCAGCGGCTCAATGGCGTCCAGATCCTTCTCCCGCAGAATACGCAGCATCTCGGCGTGCTCGCTGACAACGCTGGACACGTTGCGCGCGCCTACGATGTCCAGACGGATAAAGCGGGAATAGTCTGCCTGCGGGCGGGTCATCTGCTCCCAAAGGTACTCCTTGCTGGTCTTGCGGAACCAGTACTCGTGCATGGCAAGGTCGCAGCTGAGGAAGTGGTTGAAATCAAAGTTTTCCGGGTCGCTGCGCCCCGCGGCGGCCTCCAGCAGCACATTATAAAGGTGTTCTACCGCAAGGATCTCCATGGGCGAGCAGCTCTGCACAAAATCCCGGAACACCATGCCCTCCACCGCAACACGCTGGAAGATGAGCTGATCCACCACGCCGATGTCGATGGCAGTGACGATGGTGCCCTTGCAGGGGATGATCTGCACAAAGCGGTTCTGCTCCAGCCGCTGCAAAACGCTGCGGATGGGGGTGCGCGAAACACCGAACCGCTTGCACAGTTGGTTCTCGCTCAGCGCTTCCCCGGGCAGAATCTTCAATGTGCAGATCTCGTCCTCGAGAATATGATAGAGCTCATCCGTGTGCTGTAATGTAGCCATAGTTGTTCTCCATTTATCCGGTAAATATGATCTTACTATCATTGTACCGTTCCGACAGCGGAATGTCAATGCTGGAACGGAACTTTATTTGAGCACTTGTATACAAGCATTTGCGTGCACACACAGAGTTGCTCCTGAAGCGAAAAAACGGATATACCACTTTGCAATGCGGGAAAAGTGTTGATAAAATGCCGCAATCAAGCGGCTGTTGTATCAAATGCATAAAGAAAACAGAGAATAACTGTCAAATATTACAATAGAAAAGCACGGCGCTGACTGTTGCGGCAACACTGTGGGTTGAAATATTGTATACAGGATTTTGCTGAAAAAGCTGAAAGGACAAATACCCCACAGATACCGGATCGTCTCCGGCAGATGCGGCAGGGCAGGTGCCTTTTTGCGTGCATGCTTGCTTTGCTGCCCGAAAGGCGGTAAACTGGAAGTAAACAAAAACGCCCGAAAAGGAGAAATGACATGGCATATACAAAGGCTGACCTCAAGCACGACCTTGCCGCGATGGGGCTGACAGGAACGGAGACCATCCTGATCCATTCCTCCATGAAGTCCATCGGCCCGGTGGAGGGCGGCGCAGACACGGTTCTGGACGCATGGATGGAGTTTTTTGCGGAGGGCTTGCTGCTGCTGCCCACCCACACATGGCGGTTCATCAACGAGGAGAACCGAGTGTTCGATGTGCGCCGCAGCCCGTGCTGCGTGGGCATTCTGCCGGAGCTGTTCCGGCAGCGCCCCGGCGTGCTGCGCTCGCTGCACCCCACCCACAGCATGGCGGCCTATGGCAAGGGAGCGGCTGCGTATCTGGAAGGGGAGTTGGACGCAAACACCCCCTGCACCCCCGGCGGCTGCTACGACCGGCTGCGGGCAGCCCACGGCAAAGTGCTGCTGCTGGGGGTCACCCACGCCCGCAATACCTTTATCCACAGCGTGGAGGAGGTGCTGAACGTGCCGAACCGCCTGACCGACAAGCCCATGCAGATGACCGTGGTGGACGAAGCCGGGGTGCAGCACACGGTCTATATGCGCCGCCACTACAACGCGCAGCAGCCGCATATCTCGGAGGATTTCGTCAAGCTGGAGCAGGCGTATCTGGACTGCGGCGCAGCCCGGAACACAAAATTTGGTGATGCAAGCTGCATTTTGTGCGACGCCGAGGGGCTTTTCCGGGTCACCCGCCACGTTCTTGCCCCGAACCCCGAAGCCTTTGTCACCGAGCCGGTCATCCCGCCGGAGCGCTGGCAGGGAAAATTTTTATAAATCAATGCCGGGCAGCTTGCAGGCTGCCCGGCATTGATTTTTCATGGGGAGTAGTGAAATGAACTCCCTCAGCCAAAGCCTAACGGCTTTGCCAGCTCCCTCGGAGAGGGAGCCTCTGGCGCATTTGGAAACTTTGCGCTTTAGTAGGAAACTTTATCGCTATGCCAAAGGCCCCATCTTAGAGGGGGCTGGCACGGCGCAGCCGTGACTGGGGGAGTTCTGCGGTTCTGCTCGGCATTTTTTACTTTTCGCTTAGCAGAAGCGGATACGGTACTCCCGGGGGGTGCAGTGCTTGATCTCCCGGAAGGTCTTGATAAAGTAGCTGGCGTCGGAAAAACCGCATTCCAACCCCACCTCACCGGTCTTGAGTCGGGTGGAGCGTAGCAGCTCGGCGGCTTTTTCCACCCGGAACTGTTTGACGTACTGGATGGGCGTGATGCCCAGAAACTGCCGGAAGCTGCGCAGACAGGCGCTTTCGCTCAGGGCAACGCACCCGGCCAGTTTTTCCACGGTCAGCTCCTCGGTGTAGTGCTCCTCTACATAGCGGAGCATCTGCTTCATCCGTTCCGAGGCGATCTGTTCCTGCTCCGATACCTTCACCTTGCCACTGACGCATTGGGTAATGAGTAGCCGCAGCGCGGCGGTAAGGTGGTAGCGCACCCGGTTCTCGTAGTCAAAGGGCTCGTCCGCCACGCCCTTCCACGCCTCCCGCAGGCAGAGCAGCACCTGCCGCTGCCATGGCACGGCCTCATCCAGCAAAAAGAAGGGCGGTGTGCCTGGCTGCAAAAGCGGGCGGATGAGCTTTTGCCAGAATACGGTGTCCATGCCGCCGACCAGCCGTGGTTGGAACACGCCGGAGTGCAGCAGCGCCCTGTCCTCGGCAGGCTCTACCGCGTGCAGCGCCCCGGAGTTGATGAACACCCCCTGCCCGGTCTGCAGGGTCAGCCGGGTCTTGTTCACATCCACATGAATGGGCCCCAACGCCGCCAGAATGAACTCAAATTCCTCGTGCCAGTGCCACGCCACCGAAAAACAGGAAAGATCCTCGGCATAGCAGGCGATGGGGAACAGCGGGCTGCCGTGCTGGGTCTGCTCCCGCCCGGCGGCATCGGCCACCACGGCAGTAGCGCTGGACAGCCCCACCCGGCCACTGGTATAGGATGCACAGCTTGTCTGATATGCCATATTCACCAATTCCTTTCCGCAATACTTTGAATGTTTTTTATCAATGCCGGTTTTGTTGCATATACTATGCGGTTCTGTTCTATTATTTGCGATTGTTTTGTGGTATTATCCTATCAGAGCTTCCAAGCTCAGTATAGCACCAAGGCAGCCGGGACGCAAGCTGTGCAAGCGTTTCCACTGCCGGGCAAAACCGCTATTCTCCCGCCGCCTGTCCAAAGAGGACTGGACGGCAAGTGTAACATAAACCATTTCATCAAGGAGGTATTCCTATGCTTCGGATCGAGTATTTTGATAAGGAACGTTTCATGCGCCAGCTTTCTGCCAGCCACGGCAGCGTGCTGCTGCATCTGGACAACGGCAAGACCTGCGACCTGAAAAAGGACGCTACCGCATGCTCCATGCTGCAGATGATGGACACTGCCCCCAAGAAGGGCTTTGACCTCACCGTGACCGACCCCGCCGACGTGACCGGCTTCCTGCGCTATATGCTGGAGGCAGGCCGCACCGAGCGCGTGGCCGGCTGAGTAATGCCAATCTCTTATTCCCATAAGTGTCACAGCAATGCAAAACGCCCGCTCCGGTCATGCCGGGGCGGGCGTTTTGCTCATTTTACCGGAAGGCTTGCACAGGCGGGCAGTCTGTGGTAAGCTGAAAGCAGAAAAAACAAGATGGAGGGAACGACTATGAACCTGAAGGAAGCATTCCGCTACCAGAACAAGCTCCAGTCTCTGCTGGATGAGGCGCAGGGCATTCTGGATTGCGATGCCAACGTGACCAAGGTGGCCAACACCTATCTGCGCCATAAGGTGATGCCCGAGGCCGAGGATGAGACCGTTATGGACGTGGCACAGACCGAATATGCGGAGCAGATCACCGACATTGCCCGGTTCATGCTCTATCTGCTGGAGGAGAAGAGCCGCCTGTTTGCCGCCATCCGCAAGGCAAAGGATGCGCTGGACATGGATATGGACAGCGAGGTCAGCCTGAATGCCGCGCGGCAGAGCATTGCCCGCACCTTCAAACGGATGAACGACCTGCGCAGTTCTGAGCAGCTGCTCTCCGGCGGGGGCACCGGCTACCGCTTCAACGCCGAGGGCAACCAGATCTCCTACTGCTGCGATGTAAAGCGGGTGACCACCATCAACTACGACCGCAAGGTCATCCATGCGGCGCTGAGCAAGCTGAACCGGCAGGCAGACGAAACCTCCAACCGGCTGGACCTCTGCCTTGTGACCTCCAAGGTGGACTACACTGTCCCCTTTGATGTAAATGCCAGCTTTGCCGAAGCCTTTGAGACCTATCTGGAAAACGCCAAAAACTAAATAAACGTTCCACCGGCTATTTTGGGTGCGGCAAGCGCCGGGCGCGCGGCTGCCGGTTCAGGTGCAGATGAACTATAACGCTGCATATTTCCGCAAGGAAGTTTTGGTACGGCTCACCTTACGAGCCAGCTATTATGAAAAAATCTTGCGTTCGGCTTTTCCGCCACCGCCAGACGCTTTTTCGCCGAAACCGTCCCTTGCTTCTTCCCGCATTCCTGCTTTTGTGCTTACGTCTCCATGGGCAGGCAGGCAAGCCACCCTTCATGAATTTGCCCCGCAGACTGTTGCGGGCACACACTTTCTGCGTGCCGGGCGGGCGCTCTGCGCCCCTTTGCACGCGGAGTAAAATGGCAGCCGCCCCTGCGCTTGCCGTATCCAAAATAGCCGGTGGGAAAGGCCTCAAATGATAAAACGGGGACTTGTGGTTGGTGTTAAAGGCTTCCCCCGGACGGGGGAAGCCTTTAACACCATTCTGTATTCAATAAAAAATCATCCGACACCGGAGGTGTACTCTATGAAAAAATGCATCCTGTTTTATCTCGGTGGACTGTTGTTTTTTCTTGCTGCGGTGCTGAATCTTGTTACCGGCGAGAATCACTCTACGGCGGTGGTATGGCTCTGCCTTGGCTCCAGCTTTTTGTGTCTGGGGTATTCGCATCAGAAAGAATAAAGCATTACTGCAGCCCCGGCGGTGGAAAAATCTGGCCGGGGCTGCAATTCTTTGCGGGGCTCGTTCGTATTCCAGACAGAACAACGAAATTTCGACAAAGACGAGGTACGAGTATGTCAACAAAAGCGATCAAACCCGCTGCCGCGACCCGCTTTGACCTGAGCGCAGCGGCTCTTCATATCCTTGCTATGGCGTTGATGCTGATGGACCACCTGTGGGCGACGTTGCTGCCGGCACAGGAATGGCTGACCTGTGCGGGACGTGTGGCCTTTCCCATCTTTGCCTTTATGGCGGTGGAGGGCTATTTTCACACCCATGACCTGAAAAAATACACTCTGCGGCTGCTACTGTTTGCTCTGCTTTCGGAAGTGCCCTTCGATTTGATGTACGGCGGTACATGGTTCTACCCGGTGCACCAGAACGTCATCTGGACGCTGCTGCTGGGCGTTCTGGGCATCCACTTGATGGAAACCGTGCGCAAAAAGCAGAAAACAGCGCTGTACCTGCTGGTATCCGCTCTTGTGGTGGCGGCGGGCGCGGTGCTGGGCACGCTGGGCATGGTGGACTACTACGGCGCCGGTGTGCTGACCGTGTTCATCTTCTACTTTTTTCACGGGCACGGGCGCAAGTGGTGGTGCCTGCTGGGGCAGCTGGCTGCGCTGTACTGGGTCAACGTGGAGCTGCTGGGCGGGCTTATGTATCCCATTCAGCTCTTCGGCATGGACTTTGAACTTTGCCAGCAGGGGCTGGCGCTGCTGGCACTGGTGCCCATCTGGCTGTACCGCGGGCGGCAGGGCTACCACAGCAAGCCCTTCCAGTATGCCTGCTACGCCTTTTACCCCGTGCACATGCTGCTGCTGGTTCTGGTGCTGAATTTCGTGAACCGGTAAAACGATCCAAAGGCACTTTTACGCGTGGAGCGTAGAGGGGGATTCCCGCTCGAAATAGCCAAAGCGCACGTGGAAACCATTCAAAATATCCCGTCGGTACAAAGCCGCTGCACAAACTCTGTGCGGCGGCTTTTTTGCGGGGAAAAAAGACACTTGTTCACAAAAAGTTCAGCCTTTTGAGCAAAAAATACTATTTTTTTCGTGTAAAATAGACAACATGGATTGAATGCCGCCCGCGATTGGATTATAATAATGGTGTATGCAAAAACGCATTTGCTGCATTTTTTATAGCGAATGCTGCTTAAAAACAGCGTAGCTGCGCAATGCAGGCTGCTGAAAAGAGAAAGCTGCCGTTGCACATCTTTGCCGCAAACGGCTGTTTGCCATGGCAGCCGGGGCGTTATGCTCCGGTTATTTGTCCTTAGGAGGGAAAACAAGGTGAGAGTAGGTCTTGACATCGGCAGTACCACCATCAAGTGTGTGGTGCTGGGCGAGCATGATGAACTGCTGTATTCTACATACGAACGACATTATAGTCATATTCTGGAAAAGGCGCAGGAGCTGCTGCGGCGCATTGATGCCGAGCAGCTGCATGGCAGCAAGGCGCTGCTCAGCATCTCCGGCTCTGCCGGTATGGGCTTAGCGGACAGCTGCGGTGTGCCCTTTGTGCAGGAGGTGTTCTCCACCCGCGTGGCGGTCAAGCGCTTTATGCCCAAGACCGATTGCGTCATCGAGCTGGGCGGCGAGGACGCCAAGATCCTGTTTCTGACCAACGGCACCGAGGTGCGCATGAACGGCAGCTGTGCCGGCGGCACCGGTGCTTTCATCGACCAGATGGCCACCCTGCTGAAGATGAGCGCTGAGGAGATGAACAAGGCCGCCGAACAGGCGCAGCGTACCTATACCATCGCCAGCCGCTGCGGCGTTTTTGCAAAAAGTGACGTGCAGCCGCTGATCAATCAGGGTGCCCGCACCGAGGATATCGCCGCCAGCATCTATAAGGCTGTGGTCAACCAGACCATCGCCGGTCTGGCACAGGGACGTCCCATCAAGGGCAATATCCTTTATCTGGGTGGGCCGCTCACCTTCAGCACCGTGCTGCGCAAGAGCTTTGATGAAGCGCTGAACGTGACCGGCACCTGCCCGGAAAACAGCCTGCTGTATGTGGCGCTGGGCGCTGCGTTGTATGCCGACAAGGAATTTGTGCTCACCGAGGTGGCCGCTGCGCTGGACAAGTACGCCGCCACTGCTACCTATGCCAGCGAGCCGCCGCTGTTCGCCAGCAAGGAGGAGTACGAGGCTTTCCACGCACGGCACATGTCCCATAGTGTGCCCCGCGTGGCTTTTAGTGCCCACTGCGGGCCGGTGCATATCGGCATCGACTCCGGCTCTACCACCGTCAAGCTGGTGGTGGTGGACGAAAAGAGTCAGATCTTGTACACCAACTATCAGCCCAACCTTGGCAACCCGCTGCCCCTCATCCGGGAGCAGCTGCTCAAGATTTACAAAGAGCATCCGGGGCTGCAGGTGGCCAGCGTCACCACCACCGGCTACGGCGAGGAGCTGGTAAAGAACGCCTTCCGCTGCGATTACGGTCTGGTGGAAACGGTGGCGCATTTTACCGCGGCCAAGTACTTTATGCCGGACGTGGATTTCATCATTGATATCGGCGGGCAGGACATGAAGTGCTTCAAGATCGAGGACGGCGCAATCAGCAACATCTTCCTGAACGAGGCCTGCTCCTCCGGCTGCGGCAGCTTTTTGCAGACCTTTGCGCAGGCGCTGGGCTACGACGTCAAGGAGTTTGCGGCCCTCGGCCTCTTTGCTGACCGTCCTGTGGATCTCGGCAGCCGCTGCACCGTGTTCATGAACAGCTCGGTCAAGCAGGCCCAGAAGGATGGCGCATCCATCGAGAACATCTCGGCAGGCCTGTCCATCAGCGTCGTCAAGAATGCGCTGTATAAGGTCATCCGCGCCCGCCGCCGCGAGGACATCGGCGAGGAGATCGTCGTACAGGGCGGCACGTTCCGCAATGACAGCGTGCTGCGCAGCTTCGAGCAGGAGCTGGGCACGCAGGTCATCCGCCCCAGCATCGCGCATCTGATGGGGGCCTATGGCGCGGCGCTGATCGCCAAGCGTCATTCCAAGGGGACCTCCACGATCCTGAACGAGGAACAGGTGAACAGCTTCACCCATTCGTCGACGGGCGCTGTCTGCAATGGCTGCACGAACCATTGCGCGCTGACCGTCAATGTGTTCGCAGACGGACAGCGGCTGATCGCCGGCAATAAATGCGAAAAGCCGACGCTGCGCGCCGGTGCGAAACAAGAAGCGCTTCCGGACCTGTACAAGGTGAAGAACGATCTTCTGCGCAGCTATCGCGGCCGCTATCATCATGAGAAGAAGATCGGCATCCCGCTGGTGCTCAACATGTATGATCTGTTGCCGTTCTGGGTGGAATTCTTCCATCAGCTGGGCTATGAGACGCTGATCTCGCCGCAGACGAACAAGGCGATGTATCACAGCGCGCAGCACAGCATCCCCAGCGATACGGCCTGCCTGCCGGCCAAGGTGGTGCATGGTCATATCCAGTGGCTGCTCGACCAGCATGTCGAGAAGATCTTCTATCCATGCATGACCTACAATGTGGACGAACAGATCAGCGATAATCATTTCAACTGTCCGCTGGTCGCCTATTATCCGGAACAGATCGATGCGAACATGGTTATGGAGGGAACCGATTTCCTGCATCCGTATATCGTGCTGGATGACATGAAGAACTTTGAAAAACGCATCAGCGAAGTGTTTGCGGCGCATGATATGCCGCATGAGCGCCGGCTCATCCGCAAGGCGGCCGAAGCGGGCATGCGCGAATACCGCGCATTCCACGCGCGTCTGCACGAGGAGCATGAACGAGCGGTTGCCTATGCCCGCGCGCATCATCACCCCATCGCGGTGGTCTGCGGACGCCCTTATCACGGCGATCCGTTCATCTCTCATGAGATCACCAAGCTGCTCACGCAGCTGGGCTTCGTCGTGGTGAGCGAGGAAAGCGTGCCGCTGCAGGAGAAACGCGCGGTGGGCGTGCTCAATCAGTGGACCTATCACGCCCGGCTGTATCAGGCGGCGTACTACGCGGCCGCTCAGCCGGACATGGAGCTGATCCACCTGGTCAGCTTCGGCTGCGGCATCGACGCGATCACCAGCGATGAGGTCAAAGCGATCCTGAAGCAGAAAGACCGCTTCTACACACAGATCAAGATCGATGAGATCGATAATCTGGGCGCGGTAAAGATCCGCCTTCGTTCCCTGAAGGCGGCCATTGAGGAGCGAAAGGAGGAAACCGCATGAGTTACGGTATTTTCACCCCGGAGATGAAGAAGACGCACACGGTGCTCGTGCCGGGGATGCTCGCCATCCACTTCCGG
>OLVO01001734.1_pt1 | contig 21495 bp, 27 predicted proteins | sample 1672571 | NCBI WGS metagenome assembly OLVO01 (sample SAMEA3136700, study PRJEB25190) | human gut metagenome | biome: human gut; feature: human-associated habitat; material: faeces | place: Austria | collected 2013
CTTCAATTTGCGCAATTTATTGTACCTTATCGTCCCTTCCTGTATTAATGTAAATTACTTTCCCAGCGGAATCGAAAACGCTGTACCCCACAGGGCACGCGGCTTTCGCCTTATCCAGATCCGCAAACGCGCCAACCTGACTATCCTTGTCCGCCCAGGATTTACGCACCCGGTACAGCGGCCTGGACTCCTCCTGCAGCAGCTGCGCCACACCGGCGCGAAAATCATCCATGGAAGTCCCAAAGCGGCTCCACCAGTGGTCCACATCGGCGTGGTTGCTGGCAATGCCCAGCGCCGCGCCCTCGGCGTGGTCCACCACCACTCCCGGAGCCAGTGGATCCAGCCGGAACCTCCTGCACAGCTCTGCCGTCAGCTCCATAGCCATCTGGTAGACCCGGTCAAAATACCCCCGATCCTGCAAATTGTCCTCACAAATCTCAATGGAAAGATGGGTGTCGTTTCCACTGCCGCCACAGTGCCAGGCCCTGTATTCCCATGGCAGGATCTGATAGGCCGCCACATCTCCCGCCTTGGTCAGTCCGATAAAGGCGTGGACTGCCACATCCAGCCCCGGCCGGTTCCAGTCGTTGCCATTGGGGTTGACCCCCAATGTGCCATCATCCGGCTGCACATAGCGCCGCAGGTTTGGGTTCTCGGCCCCCGTGGAATGGATCATCACCCCTCGGGGGCCTTGGTAGTATCGGGCGTAGCGGCTATCGCGGCTGCCGGGGGATTTGGCCAGCTCTGCCTGATTGCGTAGGTAGCAATTATTGCGGGTGGCAAACTGCTGCTTGATTTGCATAGCTTAGCCCTCCACCTCGGGCAGCCCCGCCACACTAGTAAGCAGGCTCAAGAGCCCAGCCAGCGTGGAGGCAGACGCCACCATAATCCAGTCCACTTGGGCCAGCATGGCGCTGGTGCCGATGGTGGCCACTGCGGTCTGTGCCACCGTTTTAATCGCCCGCACCCCGGCGGCCTTCATCCAATTTTTCCAATTTTTCATGATCATATCCTCCAAAATTATTTGATAATCAGGGCCATAGCGGCCCCAACAAGTGCGCTGACAATGCCCGTGATAATCGCCACAATGGCCGCGTCCCAGTGCTTTTTGGGGCCCTCCATCATGGCCTTGACGTCCCCCTTGATTTCTGCGACATCGCCTTGCGTGTGCTCCAAATCCTTTTGCACACCGGCTACAGCGGCCACAAGCTTGTCCAGGTTGTCCTGGCGCTTCTCCATCTTGTCCAGGCGGTGGGTATTGCTCTTGGCCCGGCTCTCTACATCAGCAATAGCTGCCGCGATCTCATCGTTGCTCATGTCGCCACCTCCCACGCACTGGGCAGCGCAACCGGCCCATGCACAGTGGCATCCACCTTGCACCGGTAGATCAGTCCATCCGCCCAGCGCATGTACTCGCCCGCCTGGTAGGCATCATGTGCGCCAGTGGGGGCCATCCAAGGCAGCGCCCACTTAGCCGATGTGGCGTGGTAGGGGGCCCATAGCGCCGGTGCGGCCCCCGGCGCCCAGACCTCGTTGCCCACGCTATCGTGCGCCTGGCAGCAACGCCAAGGCTGGCCGGCATGCGTCCGCACGTCGCCAACGGAGTACTTGCCGGGCTCCCACTCCTGGAGCAACGCCGCGTCGGCAATCACATCATCTGCGGCAGCTGTGGGCGCTGCCGCCCGGGCTTCCTTGGCCGCCCTCCGGGCCATTGCCGCAAGAGCGGCATAGATATCAGGCATCCTTAATTCCTCCTTCGATTGCCGCCAGCAGGGCGGCTATTTTTTCTTCCGTGGTGGGCTCCGGTGGGGGCGCGGCGGCCATCAGGGCTTCCAGTTCGGCGATTTCTTCCGGTGTAGCGTCTCTATACACGCCATTTTCGTAAATTCTCATATCTTCATCGCCCCATAATTAGAAATTCAGTTCCGGCCACGAACGTATTTCCCAGGCCGGCAGATATGCGTATCCCATTTATCTTCCCTCCGCCCTCAACGAAATCATAGGAAAAATCATTGGCGCCTTTCATTGCATCCAGCTTCCACGGCCCATAATAATGAGATGTGGCCGAGCTATAAGGATTCGCCCACCCGCCGGCTTCGGGATGCTCGATATGCACGGATGACGATTCACACTCGCCCGTGCGCAGGTTGACGCGGCCACGGGCAAATACAAATCCAGTTGGATGGGCGTTGCCAAGATCAAAGGCATATTGCCATTGCATTGCTATGCTCGATTGCGGCAAGCCAATTCGCACGCTCGGCGCCACAATCCTAGTCTGCGACAAATCGGGATTGCCAGGGATATAGGCCTGGATATAGAGCTCTGAAAGGGGCACGGACAAGCTTGGAATTTCGATCGTGCTTACGGATTCCTGCAAAGTATCGTGGCTGATCAGCTTTAATTCCTCATTAAGGCGTGCCTCCAACTCCGAAAGCCACTCATATGCCCCATCCATGCCATCCCACAGTTGCCCGATGCGCTTATCAGCATTATCAGCAGATTGCTTTGCCGCAACTGCCATCTGCCGCGCCGCCCGGATCTGGCGCTGCAGCTCCTCGCGCAGCCGGGATGTGCGAGCATCGCCCCACGCTTTAATGCCGTGCAGTATAGTAACAATAGATTCCTTCATAGGCTGCATCTACGCCTCTCCGGAATCACGATCGAAAATCATAAGCTCCGGCCCATCCGAATACAGCCACAGCATATGAGCGTCGCCCGAAGCGCGATATGCTGCAGATATCACCAGATACGTACCCCGCAGCTCTTCGCCGGTGAACAGTCGATATAGAAGCACGCAGCCGCACCGGATATAATCGCTCAGCGCCGCGTACAACTCCTCGGCCACGAATTTGCCACTATCATCAGCTGTGTAGGCTTCTCCGGTGGGCAATTTCAGCGTTGCGCCAGCCAGTCTATTCGCGTCCCGTGTGGAGGCATCCAGCACGCTTGTGGGGCCCGCACTGTCTCCGGCAATTTCTAAGTCTAGTGCCACTGCGCCCAATCCCGATGCCGGCACCCGTACCACTTGGCCTTCCTTAGTGCCGAGCACGTGGGTGGCGCCGTCCTCCGCCACCGGGGCATCACTCAGTTTTATAAAATTATAAGCCATTATTTCCTCCTAAATGCAGCAAATGTTTCCATCCTCATCTGTATAAATCGCCCCATTGCCGTCAGCCACCGGCGTCAGCATCCCCGCCTCTACCAAAGCCTCCAGGGCCTCATCCGGCGTCAGGGTGGTCGCCTGCAGTTGCTCCAGTACTTGCTCCCATAGGGCGGGGGTGTGTTCCTGAGGGGGGCTGCCCTCGATTGCGCCGCTGAGTACCACTGCCAGTCCGCGCCTCATGTGGGCTGTGGGCCGCCGGTGGCCCTCCTTGATGCCTACGGCGCTGATCCGTAGGCTATCGGTGGGGCAGGCCAGGACTTCCCAGGGCACTTCTGCTACCCCGCCGGCGTACAATATAGCTTTTTGGGTGTGTGGGGTGGCAAAGATGATAGTCTTGGCGTAGCCATCCCAGCTCTCATCAAAATCAGCCTCAAAAGTCGCCTCGCCCACAGAGTGGGATACTAGGAGCTTGTCCGGGGTGGCGGTAAGCACTTGATCCTGCACAGTGATTCTGATGTGGGTCATACAGCCAGGCCCTCCTCAACGGCGGCGGCGAAATCAGCCGGATCCAGCAAAATCGCGGCTTGCCCTGCCAGGATGAAAAGATGCACAGCCTTAAATAATGCAGCGGCTTTGGGCGGATTATAGCTCGCGGAACTGACTACCGGATAGCTCTTCGAGCCTATTTCCAACACTGGACCATTTGCAGTATTTGGGAAATTATTAAATTTTACGGCCAGGAGCGCCCCATCTCGCGCCTCGAAGCCCGCAGTGCTGACGCTGATACTCTTGATTTGGGCGCTTGCCTCGCTGCTGCAGGTGCCCAGGCCTGGCAACGCCAAGGCCACACTGCCACTCTGGCCGTTCACGGAGGTCACACCGGCTTCGCTGGCAGGGGCGTCTGCGCCCCGGGGGATTCCTAAATTGAGGATTGGCGCCGCCGGGGTTCCAGTAATGGATGCGGTAGCCGCGCTCCCGGGATCCAACGTGGCCACCGCTCCAATTTGCAGAGCGGGGGTTACGCCATCCAATATATCAGCGCTCTTGGAGCCCTCCGCATCTGTGATGGTCAGCCGGTGGCCGCCGGTGATGGTAGCAACTGCCACGGTTGGGGAGGTGCCATCCTGCCCAGGGTCCCCCTTCGGGAGCACAATTTGCCTGGCTTGTACTGATGTCATCCCTGGCTCGCTCGGATCGAAAGTGAGCTGCATGATGTTGCTTCCGGATTGAGAAATCTTCGGAATATAATATCCGCCATCCTTGCCCGGCGGCCCCGAAATATTGGCCGCCGCTGGTGCATCACCCATCCCGGCCTTGCTGGCCGACCAAGTGAGATTTCCGGCCTCGTCCACGGCAGGAATCCAATATCCGCCGTCCTCTCCGGGGTCCCCCGGCACGGGGGTAGTGGTGCCCTCGCTCGGCAATTTATCAAGCAAGATCCACGCACCACTGATCAGCATGAAACGATATAGCCCCGCAGTGATATCGCCCGGCTTAATCGGCTGCGCCGTGATGCGGTCCCGGATAACATATTCAATTCCATCATAATTGAGCCTGGGACTTTCTGCGGTATTACTATTTGTAAATCGCACCGCCAGCACCGCTCCTATCACGGGCGCAAATCCATCCACAAGCTCTGCAGTCTTGGTGGCGGTGCCGGCGGAAGTGGAACAGGTGGCGTAGGCGTTAGCCGCGATGGAAACATTTCCAGTTTTTCCATTTACCTTTGCAACGCCTGCCACTACGTTCACATTGCCATTGGAATCTGGCTTGCTGCCATTGATAGATTTTACGGCCCCGGCAGCTGCCGCCTTGGCCTCATCAATCGCCTGGTTGATATCTGCGAGCGACTGATAATTATAGTAGTTGTTGGATGTGGTGATGCCGGCCATCGGAGCCGCCTGGACGTGCACTACGAAATTAAATGTGGATATCACTGTGTTGTCACAAATGATAGCTACATCCGCCACAACATCCCCAGGGCATGTCAGCACTTGTTCTGCCAGCCGCACAGTGATGTTATCCCCGCCCAAGATGCAGGCGGGCAAGTTGTCCTCAGTTTTGTCGTAAATGCCGCCAGTTCCATCCGGCTTGCGGAAGCGAACTACGCCCTTTTGTTCCGCGCCGGATGGGGCGATCTGATTATTGATATTAGCCGGAATCCCATTATCATATAATTTAATCGTAATCTTCCGGCTCCCTGCGTCCCCCTGCTTGGCCACAACTCTGGGGGCGGGATCTCTGAGTGACATATCAAGATTAATCGTTTGCACATTATACATATTATTGCCTCCTTTTCCATAGATCGGCAATTGTGCTGTCAAGTCCGCGCCTCGACTCACCCAAATCGATTGCATTATAGCGCTCCGCCAACACGTCAAACTCAGTCCGAACAACCTTAGCTTTAGCGGAAATTCCGAGCCCAGGATGCCGGATTGTGACTATATCGCATAGGCCTACATGCTCCAGCGGTGTGATGCCGCTGTACTCAGTAGTATGCCATAGCGGCGCAAATGCCGCCCGGAGCGACACAATTGGGCCTGTAATTTTGCTGGCATTTAAGTAGGCTCGGGCACGGCTACGCATCTGGTCGTCCGTAGGCGATTGGTCAAATTCGTCGCTTAGATCCAATGGGATGGTGCGCCCATACTTTGTGCCACCGAGGATACTAATCACGCGCTCCGGCAGAGTCAACAGCCTGCTAATGCCACCGTCGCCCTCCTCGAGATAGTACGGCACTACCCCTGTCAGCGCCGTCTCGATGCTGGTGGTCTGCTCCAGTGCCGTCAGATTTTTCCCGTACGCCACAACTACTCCATTATCGCTGCCGCGCGCGGCCAGGAGGTGGACGGCCCATCGATCCCACTCATACTCTCCGCCATAGATATCCAATATGGATCCATCCTCGCCAGCAAGGCGATATCTGGCCGATGCAGGGATGGACTGCGTATAAATCCCACTGCCGGCTTTGTCCGTTGCAAAGCTAAATGGCATATCGCCCACGCAATGGATGGAGAGTCCGAGCATTGCATCTGCCGGGCTGGTTGCAGAAAACGGCATGGCAACAATATGTCTAAGCTGATAGCTGATGTGCTCGGCGCTGATAAGTAGCGTCCCGTCCAGGCTCGCAGTGACAGAATAAATCCGGAAAGGTTGCCACTTGCTAAGCGATGTGGCAGAATCGTTGCTAGGTGCCAGGATGATGCTTTCCACGGCCAAATCGTTGGCGCGTATGCCGTTTGCAGGATAAGTCATGGTGAGCTCAAATTCCCCATTGCGTTCTTCTACTACGATGCAGCTAATCGCATCGGGAAGCGTTCCAATGCCGAAACTTGTAAATTCCGTTTCCGCCGCCGGATATAAAATCGGTATCACATCGTCCACCACCTGGGTACAATTTTCAGCCGAGACACAGTTTGCGCAAGCTTGCCAGATATAATAATCTTGTTTTCGCCTGGGGCCAACACAGGGAAGCCGTTTTCTGACCCCATCCTCTCGTTATAGCTCACATCTCCGATATAGGCGTTCTGCATCTCACTGTCAACATATAGTCCGTTAGGCAAATCTGTTATTGTAAATGCACTATCATTTATATTAATAGATACATCCCCGCTTCCGAAAATGCAAAAGAGTGGATTCGCCTCAAATGCAGTCGGATTATAAATTTTTGCCTCATACACGCGGGGAGAATCTGGGATTTCCAGGGTGAGCGCGCGTTGCCCATCGTCCCGCCACAATTGAGGCTTGCAATCAAACTGAATTGTGAATCTCCCACGTCGATTCCAGAAATTCTCTATGGATAGGGGGCCGTCGAAGGCGGCCATCCGGAAGATTCCTGGATGGTAGGTATCCCGCAACTCTGCGTATCCGCCCCCAGCAGCGTACAGCCAGCCGGCAATCTCCGACATTTTATCCGGGCCGCCCCTGCAGTAGCACTCGTATGCAACTGCAACATTTTCGTAGTTGCCTTTATCTAATCGCAGAGATCCATTCCGCCCCGGGACCGATATAAGTTCGACTTGCCGAGTCGGCTTTTCTTGCATCGGAAAACGTTCAACGAAAATATCAAAGTCTGTGCTGCGCTTTCCTGCAAAGCAAAAATAATTATCCATTTGCGGCAAGCCTCCTCCTGAATATTTGCTCCGCATCAACCATGATGTATCTTGAAAGTTTTCGCTCGTCAATTCCGGGGGGCGCATTCACATGGATGGTGATCCCGCCTAGGCTGATATTCTGGGCGCCGGTACCGGTGCCCCCGTGATTTGTTTGGGCCGCTGTGGGGATCACAAAATTTCGCTCCCCAAGCTCGGCCATCCGGCGCATAACTTCGCCATATTTCGCCATATTATCCTGGACGGCATTCACCGCCCCCTGAACGATGTAAGCGGTATTTTGATAAAATAGCCGGGACGGAGAATTGATTTGGTTGTACGCCCGGAATGCATTATTGCCAGTACGTGCCAGTGACTGCATTTGGTTGCCATACAAATACTCATTGTCCCTGACGCCCTCCATAACTCCACGGACAATATCACTTCCCATGCCGTAAGCCTCAGAGTATACAGCCGCTTTCCCATCCGATAGGCCTGTAGCAAAATCAGCCGCAATTGCAGCGGCATTTTCTTTGCTCTCGTTTTTCTGCCGGAAGATGGCGTTCAGCTCATCCAGCTTTTCGTCCGAGCCGTCCAGGATGGACTGCAGGATTTGCATGGACTCAATTGAACCATCCGATAGCTGCTTTACCAGCCCCTCGTCTACACCGCGCCGGGCAGCCTCTTTGAGATTGTCCGCATAATTGTCAAACGCTATCTGCTGTGATTGCATATTTTTAATCATATCATCAATACTCATTTCGCATTTTTCTGACACTTCGTCAAAAAGCCCGATTTGGGTACTCATGCTTTCCAGGGTGGATATCCGGGTGGCCTCATACTCGTCTTGGAGTGCCTGTAGGCGGCCAACCATCGTCTGCACAGCCTTATCGGCGCCCGACAGCTTGTCGCCGCCGTTTTCACATTCATCAGCAAACAGTTTTAGGGCATTTTCTGCATCGGTAATTTGCCCTTCGTAGGTAGCAAGCGTTTCTCTGGATTCCTTTATTTGATTTTCAAGCCCATTTTGCTGATTTATATTGTCCTGTATCTTTTCTGAATTTTCATCAAGAGATATTCCAAGTAAATTGTACTCTTTTGTCAGCTCTTGCTTTTGTTTTTGTAATTCGTAGGTGCTCTCTACACCCTCTGCGTTTGTTCGGTTGATTTGCTGCTCCACGGCATCCAGTTGCTTAGCAATTCTGGATTGTTCGCTTTCCAGCCTGGACTTTTCTGCAGTAAGGATTTTCGACTCTTCTGTTAGCCGATTCCGCTTCGCCTGTGCATCAATCAGCGCCGCCTCCGCCGCCCCTTGCTCCTCCAGGACGTCCGTGTATTTCTCTTGCAACGCTTTGGCGGTGGCGTTCTTTTTCCAAGCTTCAATATCTCCGATCAAAGCATCTGAATTTTTGTTGATCAGGCCAGTCTGCTCATCGATCGCAAGATTCAAATCCGGAATTAGGCCATTGAGCTGTTCCACGATCATCTCATACTCGCGATGTGCCACAGCGGTGTTTAGCCCCGCAGCTTCCAACTCTTGCAGGCGCTGCACATATATTCCTGCAGCATATGCTGCTCCTTCGATTTCAGCCTTTGTACTGGCGTAGTTTTCGTTTGCCGCCTCTATGCGGTTCGCAAAATTTTCTGTGGCATCTGCCAGCTCGCTTTCTGCATCTGCTGCAAGGGATGCAGATGTGGCGATGGAGGTGATGATCCCAACAACTCCGCCTATCACAGTTGCCGCAAGCCCCCAAGGGGACGCGCTTGCCACTGCGCCGGATGCAGCCATCGCCTCTCCGGCAGCTGTGGCAGCGGTAGAGATTTGGAAAAAACTGGTTGCAATTTGGAAGATTTCACCAGCCTTTTTTGTGGCCTGAAACGCAATAAAGGCGGAGGCAATTCCGGCAACTGCGCCAACTACATCATCTCCATGATCCACCAACCACCCGAATGTATTTCCAATCCCTTCCGCAAGATCATCAAGCTTCCCACTTTTGGCGGCTGCGTTCATCTTGTCCGTAAACTTCTGAATGATGGGGATTGTATTTTTCATCACCGGATCCCCCAACACCGCTTGCAGCTGCCTTTGGGCTTCCTTCAGCTCACCGGTGGCATTCTCCCAGCTGTCGGATTCTCGGGCAGCTTGCCCGAGTGCGCCAGACGCTTTATTGCCGGCTTCGACCATGGATAGGAGCACATCCACCTTCTGGGACTCTGATAGCTCCTGGAAGCTTTTGGCATACTTCTCATTTGCTGCCGTGTTGCGGGTGGTTTCGGTTGCGGCAATGCCGAGGGCTGCGTCGTTCGCATAATTGCCCTTGAGGAAGCTCTGAAGGGTCTCTGTGGCGTCTTCGATTGATCTATCGTAATATGCCGCCGAATCCGCAGCGGCCTCCAGGGCCCGTTGTGCGAGCCCCAGAGCCTCCTCGGAATCCGCTCCCGCCGTCTTCGCGAATGCATATATTTTTGTGTAGCTTCCCTGCATCCGGGTAGCCGTAATGCCAGCCTCATCCGCAACTGCCTGCAAACTGGATCTGGCAGCAGCCTCAAAGCCGGAAAAAGTCTGCTCAAACTGGGCGTTTTCGGCCTGGACTTGTGCCGCAGACTCGATCATTCCAGATGCAAAATCTTTCGCGCCTTCGAGCAGTTTGCGGAAGCCGGACATGATGGCATCCGACAGGATGCCGGCCTTGAGAATATCGGAGAAATTCAAAGAAGCCTCTCCGGCATCATCCACAGAATCAGAGAAGTCGTTTGCATCGCCGGAGGCATTATCCGCAGCATCCGCAAAATCGGCGATTTTGTCGGCTGCATCCTGGGCGGAGCCGGTAAAATCTCCTGCATCGCCCCCTGCTCCCCGGAATGCTTCACTGACTGCGGCGAGTTCTGCGTCTGCGTTCGCCAGCTCCTTTTCCAGTTTCGACACTTCGGCCTGGGCATCATATAAGGCCCCTTCCAGCCTCTGAGCCTCGATGCTGCTATCTCCAAATTTGGCTTTTGCCTTCCCCCACGCATTTTCCAGCAGGGAGACCTTGGAGCGCTGATTGTCGATTTGTTTTTGCAACTGGGCCGCAGTTGCGCGGAGTTTGCCTTGCTCATCGCCGTTTTTATCAAACTCCGCGGTAACTGCCTTGGTCTGGGCGACTAAAGTTTTGTACTCCGTGTTGATTTGGCTAATTTGACGCCTAAATTCCGCTTCGCCGTCAATGCCAATCTTCGGGCCGATATTGTACGCCATATAATCACCTCAGCTCCATCACTTCATCATATGTCCACTTCCGGCGTTCCGGCTTTGGCTCTGCTCCGTGGGAAATCGCAAAGCAATCCGCCATGGATAAAATCTCTCCTACCGGGGTATGCAGGATCTCCCGGGTGGGCATCCCGGCGCGCCTGCCCCAATATTTCAGCCAGGCTGCGCAGAGCCGGATTTCGGTTCTGCGCCGTCGCCGTTTTTTGCTGGGGCCGCCTCCACTTCCTGCTTCATCGACTCGTTGATTGCTGCCATAATACCAGGACGCAACTGCACCAGTTGCCGGGGCATCAGTAGGCTACGCAGTTCCAGTTCGGTAGGCGTCTTGCGTGCTTCTGTGTCTCCGTCCGCATAAAAGCTGGCCACCATTCTGCGGTTCTCCTCGCCCTCCTGCAGCAGAATGGCCAGAATGAATGCAGTGTTAGAAATCATCTTGCCGATGTCCCCATTGCCATCCAGGTAATTCCCAAGCTTATCCAATCCGCCACAAGCCTGTGTAATTCGGCTGAACGCCTCAACGGTCATGCAAAGCGGGTATTCCTTCCCACAAATCGTTACAGTTCCCATGCTTACACCCCCGACCCTGTTGTCACATTCAGCATGGCTTTCAAGATTTCTTCAGCGGCTTCTTCGGTCGGCTGATCCTCCGCCACCCACCTCCAGTCGTGATCAGGGGAATCGTCACGTGCCAGTTTGCCGGTCAGCGCTTGGGTCTGCCAGCTGATACTGGATTCCGACGTTTTGGCCGACGACTTTGGAATGTCGAATCGCACCTTTCTCAAAAGTGTTGGGACATAAGTGTCAATTCCACCGGATCTGTATTTGGCGATGTAGCCAACGCCGAAGTACGGCGGGTTATTCTTGGAGCCGTGCTTCAGAATGTTCACTTTTTTTCCTTCGCTGTAGGTCATTTCTTCCGGTTCCGGTGCGCCGGTGATCATCTGCTCCGCATCCAAAAACAGGCCGTCAACAGTCAACGTCAAGTCGCCACCGGTAAAAATTCCAGCATCGGTTTCTGCCACAACGTTGTCGCAGTAAAACGAGTTGTCGCTGGACGACGACGGTTCGATTGATACATCCACGCCCCGCGCCAGTTTCCGGCCACCGGAGTACGCAGGGCTCCCGCCGTTCTCGCTGTATTTCGCAATGTACGGGAGGCTAAAGCCGATACATACTTTTCCCGCTGCGCTCATAATTCGCTACCTCCTAAATTAGTTTTTTGGTTTCCTTATCAATTTCCGCCTGCATCGCCTCTACAGCAGCTTTCTTCGTTTTGGCTACCGCTGGGCGCACAAACGGAGTCTTTTCTCGGGCAGACGAGCCGCTTTCCACAGCCCTGGCCAGCAACTGGTTCGGGACGCCTTGTGGATATTGTTTCGTGGGGTGGCTCCCGTACCCGTCAAATCCGGCCTTCGTGTGTAAAAAGCCATTCTTGTCCCGCTCAATCGGAGTTAAGCCAAAGCTGTCAGCCAAATCTTGCTTTTGATTTTTCGGCAGCCCATGGAACGTTTCTCCTGGCTGCAGCTTCCGGAATTTCTCCTCCGGAAGCGCTTGCAGATTGGCACGGATTTGATCTGCAACAATCGCAGCGCCGGATGCAACTGCCCGCTCCAACATCTTTCCACCACCCGCAGCGCTCTGGTATCTCTCCAGTGCCAGGGCATAATCTCCCATCGCAGAAAACGTTATCTTGGCCATCAGCGTAGCACCTCCCATACCCATTCATAGTGCGTAAAGCCGGTATCCTCTTCATATTGGATGCTGTTCAGTCGCCACACCAATCCCTGGCAGTTGTTTAAAGATGACTCGAACGCTTCTACCCACGGATCAAATTCCTGCTTCGTAAAAAGGTCAGTCGTCCCGGTGATTGCTCTGGCGCAGTGCTGCCCATCCGCCACGAAATCATTCGCGCCATCTTCTTGCCACACGAAATATCGCTCAGACTTTAGCCGCCCCCGGTGGCTAACCTGGTCCGTCACAGCGGTGTGCACGGCGATAATCTTGTCTACCCAGCTCATCGAACCACCTCATATACCTGTGTGATGCGGACCAGAGACAAATCCAAAGAGGGCGGCCGTGTGCCCATGGCCGCCTGTACAGTATCGATACGGTATTGTCTGCCGTCCTCCGTAATGGCCACATCCTGGGGGGATATGTCCGGCCTCCGTTGCACGCGGACTACCCGCTCAATCTCTACTTGCGTCTGCCTGGCCTGATACAGCCGGGTAACCCCCAGGCGGCACTCCTCGTACCGGAGCATCACTTTTGGGGTCAGCCTCGGGGCCGGTCTCAGGCCTGGCTTTGCGGTATCTGTCAGTGCGCAGACCGTCAGCACGCCGGAGTTATACTGCTGGGTGATATCATCGTTCGGCCTCGTCGGCATTCTGCGCATACCGCTGCACCGCCCTTTCGTTTTGCATCGCTAGAAGCAGATGCGCATAGTTGTTTTCAAAGATATCCATGGCACCGTCTCTGGCATATCGGGCGTACTCAAATAGCAGGGTACGGGGCCAGCCTGCCTCCAGGTAGTTTCCCCGCTCTCCCAGTTTGCTATCAATGTAGATCTCCCCAGCAGCAATAAGCTCTGTGATCTTTCGGTCCAGCGCGTCATCCTCCCAGGTGATATCCAGGTGATTTTTTACATCATCCAGGAGATCGTATGGCACCTGATCCCCCGCAATCATCAGGATTTGGTAACGGTGACCGTATAGGTCTTGGTGGTGGTCCCATCTGCAGCGGTGACTTTCACCTCAACAGTATTGGCGCCGGTGGACCAGGTGACGGCGCTGCCATTGTCCACGGATTTGCCACCCACCGCAATCTCGATAACGGAACCGGCATCAGCAGGAGTGGCAGTAATGGCGTTGGAGGCGTTGGTGGTGGTTGCGGTGTATGTGGTGGTTGCTGCGGCGAAGGTTGGAGACAGGGTCAAAGCGCCGATTTTCAGGTCAGCCAGATTCGCGTCAGCGGAGGCGGCGGAGGCGTCCACCTGAGTCACTTTGTAGGTAGCCGGTTCCAGATCGGAGATGTCCAGCAGCAAGAAGGAGTTGTTGTCTTTGGGCATGCCATTGGCGTATGCCTTGATGATGTACAGCCGCTTGTCTTCGGCAAATTTGGCGTGGTCGGAGAACTCGATCCGCCCATCAGTTGCCGTGCCGGCAGCCGCAAAGTAGCGTTTGGCCATGCCGATGATAGCCTCGCCTCGGGGTAGTGCCGATACTTGGATGATGGAGGCAGGATAGGGGAGTACATCATTCCGGTAGGTCCCGTCCGGGGCCATCATGGTAGTTGCGGGCATAATCTTCTGGTAATAGTCCTGAGGATTTACCAGGAGAATCAGATCGGACACAGCTCTGGGCTTACCATTGGGGTCGACCGCCAAAAGGGAGATCAGGCGGCCCATGGTGGCAGGAGAGAAATCGGTGACAGAAATAGTCGGCTTTTTGGGGTACACGTTGCCGGTGACCGCAACACCATCACCCACCTGGCGGTTCATGCCAACGGGCTTTTCGTTGCCGTCTCCCGTAACCAATGCAGCCTCCAATCCGTTTGCCAGAGCCTCTAAGAGGATGCGCCGGACATAGCTGTCCAGCCACTGGGGGCCCAATTCCAGCATGGCCTTGCACACCGGCAGGAGCGCGCTCAACTTGAACAGGACGGTGTTGACTTCCTTGAAGCCGCTGGTCAGTTCCTTCACGATTTCATCGCACAGCTCGCCCCAAGCTGCCTCTTGGTATCCATTGGTGTTCATCAGCATTCGGATCGCGCCGCCAGAGGGCATAAAGTCGATTCTGCTGAGCAGGGGGTGATTGGTTTCCAACTCTTCGAATACAGAGTCAACCACCGTTTCCGGCATGACTACATCCAGATTGGCAAGGGCCTGCTGGGGATTCTTGGCTCGCATGGCCTCGCCCAGGGCCTGGTAGTACTTGATCTCCTCGCTGGTCAGCTGCCGGACGCCACGGGCCGCCAACACTCGGGCGTCCTGCTCATTGCGCAGATCCTCATAGTCCTGGCGCACTGCATCTGCCACATATTCCAACATCTGGTCAAAGGCGGCGGCTGCCCCCTCCGCATCATTGTTTTGCAGGGCTTTTTGCATAGCGGCCTGGATCTCAGTTTTCTTGCTGTTGGTCAGGTCATTACTTCTCATGATTTGTCCTCCTTAATTTTGCAGATGCCGTTTCTCAGGGTCTGCATGATGTTTGGTTTCTGAATTTTTGGGGGCGACGCTTCCTCCGCCAGCTGCCGGAGCTGGGCAGCCAGGCCACGCTGCGCCTCAATGCGTTGCTGTACGCTCAGGTTGGCTTTTTGCAGGATTTCTTTGGCGTTTTCCATGCCGGCATCAGCCTCGGCGTACCGGTCTGCCAAACCGTACTGGATGCACTGCTCCGCTGTCAGCCAGGTTTCCTGGTCCATCATGGCCGCAAGCTGCTCTTCACTGATTTTTCCTCTTGCTTTGGCCAGATAGGCATTGCGGCCAGCTGCATTGATGATATCCAAATCCGCTGCCGCCTTCCGCAGCTCCGCAGCGCTCCCTGTTGCGGACAGCCACATATTGTGGACCATCATCAGGGTATTTCGGGGCATGATCACCGTGTCTCCGGCCATGGCGATGACGGAGGCAATAGAACAGGCAAATCCGTCTACCTGCACGGTTTTGTGGGCCGGATGCCGTCGGAGTTGGTTGTAAATCGCGGTCCCTTCGAATACAGAGCCGCCCCAAGAATTGATGTAAATCACAATCTCTTTCACATCCGGGTGCTTGGCCAACTCTTCCCGGAATTTTTTGGCGGAATTTTCGCTCTCAGTATAAGAAAAAGTGTCCCAATTGAAATATCCCGCCTCCACATCTCCATAGATATACAGTTCTAGGGCTTCGGGGGCTTGGGGCTGCTTGATTTCCCACATGGGATTCATGTATTACTCCTTTCCTGCCTCCAGCGCACGAGTCGCCTCGTTAATATCGGCGATGTTTTTTGTCAGTAGGTGTTTCCACGCCCATGGCTCATCAATGATGGCCTGCCCAGCGGCTCGGCGCACATCGTTGATGCAGTATGCGCCGGAACCTACCAGCTTCTCCACATTAGCCGCATTTTCAAACATATCGAAATGCTGGATGCTGGAGGAATCCACACGGATGTAATCTCCATTTTTCCAGCCATCAAAGCCATAGCGTTTCCGCGTGATCTCTTCTTGTAGCTGGTCGCAGATGGGGTCGATGCAGCTCGTCAGGAATCTGGAATTTGCATCTCCAACTGCTTCCACTTTGCCGCCAATCAGTACTGCGGGAATCTGAAAGGCACGGGCTGTAAAATTGAAAATATCCTCAATCATGGCTTGGATTTCTCCAATTTTCCCGCTTTGCTCTTTGCCGCCCACGTCCTCGTACTTGTAGCCGTCAAACTCCGGGAGGATGGCGCCCCGGCTCTCCAAAAACGGCTTAATTTGAGCTTCCAACATTTTTTGGAATTCTTCTGCCCAAGCATCCCCGCCCTGGGCCATTTGGGATATGTGGACTTTCCAGTGAGGGGCATTCCCCCGCTCATAGTTCGCCATGGCGGCGGAGATCAAGCGATAATAGCTTTGGTACATGGAGCTGATTACTCCGCGAATATTCTTGTGGTGCAGCCGTAGATGCAGCACATCGCTTTCCAAAAATGCTCTGTCGTAGACAACGCCACCCGCAACAACACCCTTGTAGCGGTTCTGCTTGATGGGCCGGTTATCTGGATCGGCCCACTCGTCTGCCACGACTACACTCTCAAAGCCGTCCTTCCTCCTGGGAGCGATAATTAGAGCTTCGTTTTCCTGGCACAGCTGTGATATCAATTTGTGTATAAAGGCCGTTGAGTTTTGGTTCACATTTGGCTCAAAGTTCCACATGTAGTACTCGCGGTCAAAAACTTCTACGCCGCCCCGGAAAGTCCGAAATTCACAGCGGCCCAGGGCGTTGGCGATCATATTGACGCAGACCCAAAAACTCAAATTCCGGACGCTGTATTCAATGGCGGCTTCTTCCAGCTCCCCGCAGGTGACTTCCTTCGTAGCGGCCTTCCCGTTTCTCCGAAAGAATTCAAAGAATTTTAGTCCCAATGCCTCACCCCCTTAAAGTGAAATTGCGCCCAGCGGTGGAAGCTCTGCCGGAAGGCCGCTGCCAAGAACCGGCTCAATTGCCATGCTCGCTACCAGGGCCATAAACGGGTCCGTCTTGCGGCTCTTGGCCTCAATTTTTGCGTAGTAAAAATTTCCGGTGTCGGAGCCAATCTTTCGGGAGCTTCGCACCCGCTTGGTGTTGTTTACGGCCCAGCGCAGGCACGGATTGTCTCCCCACGCAAATAGTCCTCGGTCGAAGCAAGCCTGGATTACCGGGTCCGTGCTCATGATATCGGACGGGCGGATCAGTTTTACCCGGCTTTTATCATTGGCATCAAATCCGATTTTCTTCATTTCGTCCGATAGCAAAGTCCAGCGAAAATTATCCATGGCCATCATTCGGATATTGTACATGCCAGCTGCTCTCCGGATGTACTCCGCCAGCAGCCTTGGGTGGATGCTTACATCATCCACAGCGGATACAAGCCCCTGCTTTGCCCACTCCCTCCAAGGGGCCTTGATCCGTGCCAGGGTTTTGGCCTGCAGGCAAATCCACGCATGATTAATATCAAAACGCCGCTCTCCCTGGCGGAAGTGCAGATTGACCGCAGCCCAGTCATTTAGCTCCGCATAGTCGATTCCGACTGTGCACTGCCAGCCCCGCATGTCCGGCAAAGGTTGGTTGGTGGCCTTGATCTTCTCGTAATCGGTCACACTGATTTCCTTTGCGCCACTTCGAATTCCGAAGCGCTTTGTCAAAAAGCTTACATTCTGCTCCGGATGTTCTAGCCACTCTTTGTATTCCTCCCGGATCTCCGCTTGCAGATCCGGGAGGTACGGGAGGGACGGATTTGCCATGGGCCAGTTCTCCGGATCGTGGACTTGCTCCTTGCTATCTAAGCAGCAGATAAATGGCAAGAATCCATCATCCTCTTCGCCGTCAAAAAGGATCCTTCGCCCCCTTGCTAGGTAATCATCCAGGGGGCCGTCCGACACATCGCCGTTGGATGTGAAAAAGCCGACCCTTGGTTGGCCGACTTTTCCCATTCCCGTTATAAAAACTGTTATGTTATTATAGTCTTCGTATTGATGGACTTCGTTCAAGATTACTTTCCCAGAGCGAAGCCCGTCCCGTCCTTTTGGGTTGTTCGTGTGGCCTTTCATGATGCCCTTGTTCTTGCGCCCCTGAACAACCTCTTTAGTGTGATAGTAATGCTTATCAAGCTTCGCTTCCCATCTTGGCGTCTCCAACACGTCAACGAGATCCAGCATGGGGCGTTTTGCCTGATCCTCGTTGTTCGCGCAAATATCAACGTTGTAGCGACTTACGGGATTGTAGGGAGATACGGAGCACGCGCCATCAAAGGCAATAAATCCATCCTTCCCAGCGCCACGGCCAACCATAGCAAAAAGTGTTTTCCATCTCGGACGCCCAGTCCGCCGCCAGTAGGTGCAGTCCCACAGGGCGAGCAAAAATTCTTCCCAAGGAAATAGGCGCTCATAAGGGAAATATTTTACGAGGGACAAATATTTGTCCAGCTGAACCGTGTCGGTGTAGATATCATCGGACGCAAAGCATTTGCGCACGTGCTCCGCAAGAGCTATTTGCTCCCGGCAGGCCCGGGGGGCCCCCGCCTCCACCGATTCCAGATATTGCAATATTCTTTTATCAATCTCATAATTCATCATCCTCACCGCTTGCCGCAGATGCTCCAGATTTTAACGCCCGAGCCTTGTACCCAAGCGAGGCCAGGATAGATTCCATCCTGGCATTGACGCGGACTGCCGCAGCAACACTTTTGTTGTCGGTTACACCCATTTGGTTGTTGCCATTTTGATATTCCACGCAGATGCCGCGCTCGTTGATATCTTGGTTGAGCATTTGGAGCTGCACCCAAAAGGCCATGTACTGGCCCACCATGTCCAAATAAGGCTCCCTGTTAAGTCCAGCATTTTCGAGGTCTTGGATCATGAATCTTTTCAGATTTCGGTATTGCTTTGTCTTTGTCCAGTCATTTTTTTCACAATTCCCCATAATCCAGCCTCCTTTTCAGCAGATTTTGCCCACACCCCCTAAAGATTTTGCAAAAATCTCCGGAATGTCAGGCACCCAGGCGAGTAGACCCACTCCGAGCGAAGTTACATTTTTTTAATGGGGGGGTGTTTAAGTCAGTCCCAGCGTTCCAGCGTCAACGGCGCTCGATTTTTTTTAAACTGTCTCTGACTTTCTGGGTGCAATTCTTCGTGGCATCGTTTGCACACAGATACAAGCTGTCGGTCGTCGCCATCGTACACCGACAGAGCCAAGTCCGGCCTATCCCTCAGATGCTTCACATGGTGGACGATGGCCGCGCGCCGATACCGGCACATTCCCTTGCACCTCTGGCACTCGTAATTATCCAGTTTCAATACTTCGCGCCGGAGCTTATCCCATTCCGGCCAGGAATAAAAGTCATGCGATTTCCCAGCCTGTATCAGCGCATTAAGCTGGATGAGTCTGGTGCCTGATATCATAGCCGCCCTCCCTTGGGTATAAAAAGCGTGTTCCGGCCAGAACCGGGCAGTGAGTCGGAGGCTAGGGAGCGACCCCCGGCCTCGCTTTTTGCGCCTGCATCTCAGCCTCAGAAATTCGCCGCTCTGCTATGCCATAATATTCCGGGCTTAGCTCAATGCCGACGAACTGGCGGCCTGCGTTTGCGCACGCTACCCCCACACTGCCAGAGCCCATAAACGGGTCCAAGACCGTGCCTCCGCTCGGGCAAATTGCCAAGAGCTTTTCCAACAGCTCCACTGGCTTTTCAGTCTGGTGATTTTTCTGCCGGGACGGCACGCTCGGAATCCGATAGCATCCGGGCAGTGCAGGACGCCCCATCTCCCAATTTACCGGCATTTTACCGTTGCTGCCCCACACAACGTACTCGCAGTCTGGCCTAAATCGTCCTGGCTGGTTGCGGGCAATACCCTTATCCCACACTACCACGCCGCGCCAAGTCCATCCAGCCATTTGCAGGGCATCAGCAAGCGCCGGCAGGTTGCGCCAATCTACAAATACAGCGGCCACCCCACCAGGCTTTGCCAACTGGCGGCATTGGAATAGCGCGTCTCTCATGAATGCTGTAAATGCTCGTTGGTCCATGTTGTCGCCCTCAAAATCCGGGAACCGATGAGCGCCGTTATACTCCATGGCGGTATATTTAATCGACGTTTCAGACTTCCTGCTCTGCGCTGTTGTGCCGCCGGAGCAATAGGGCGGATCGGTCAATATCATATCAATGCTGTCATTCGGCATACTTTTCATTAGCTCTATACAGTCTCCACAAAAAATGTCCAACATTTCCGCCTCCTTGCGACACGCAAAAAGCCCCACCAGTCCGCCCGGTGGGGCCTTTGCTTTTTTGGATGATACTAGTATAGCACATCCATCCGCATAAGTCTTCCGGTTTTTTTCCGGATTTTATATTTCGCTCCCGCCATATAGGGCGAGCGTGAAGCGGCGCAAGGCTTTTTCGCGGCGATCGTAAACTGCAGACTTTTCAAGTCCCAATTCTCCACACAGCCTCTCCACGTTGCCCCTTTCGGGATGCATGTAAAATCTCAGCAGCACCAGCCTATCCTCCTCGCTCAGGATCTCCAAGCCGGCGTCCACCAGCGCCACCCACTTCCGCGCCATCTCCAGGGATCTCTCCAGCTCTTCCCGGTGGACGATGTTGGACAGCAGTATATCCTCCCGTGTGCTGCCCCCGCCCTTGACCGGCGTGCCGTCTCCGGTGGCGCTGCGGATTCGCTGGGCATCAAGCTCCAGGCGCCGAATCTCTTCCGGCAGGGTGGACAGAGCCAGCTTCTTGGCTTCATAGTCCCGGAGTTTTTCTATTGCTTCGTATTTCCAGTTCATTCGGTTCTCCCTTCCCTTCTGGATCTGTTTGCTTCCCACGGAAATTCCCGGCGCATATTCTCTTCTCCGACGATAGGAACAAGGCTATCCTTCATGAAGATCGGGGATCCTGCCGCCTTCACAATGTTGTAAATTGTCTCGCGCCCTGGTGCATGTTCTTTACTGCCCGGACCGGTCATAGCCCCTAGAATTGCCCATTTTACAACTTCAAGGGGCGGGAGCCTTTCCAGTGGAAATTCGGCAAGTATTGGCTCCACGTTGACGAATGTGTTGTGACAACCGCAGAACCAAAAAACATCGTCCGGATTTGTGATTGTGCTGCCATACCAGTAGTTATCCCCCTGTGGAAGTTTGCCTCGCAGGGCCAGTTTGTTGTATCTGGCCGGATTCTTGGTAAGAAACAGATAGCGATGCTGCGGCGCTTTTTCGCAAGCGTCAAACACCGCCTTTATCCATTCGTCCGGCACCCACGCGCCAAATAGATCAGCCATGCTGCATACGAAGATGGTCTGCGGCTTAGTTTTCTGCGCTGGCTCTTCCAACCGGAACGGTAAAAAAGTCGGATCAAACAGATAGGGATATGGGTTGCCGTTGATCTTATTATCAAGGCAATGTACACCGCCGTGGGACTCCGGGTAGCCGCTGCGGTCGGGGAGCCGTTTCCCAAATCGTCCAGCAATCCTCCGGGCGTAGCAGTATTCGCACTCATGGCGGCAGCCGGTTACCGGGTTCCACGTGCTGTCGCACCACTCAATGTTTGTTTTATTCATATATCCTCCTGTTCGCCTATGCAGATTTGTTGTTCTGGCGCTTCGTAGTTGCACCAGATAACTTCCTGCGTCGCTTCTGCTGATGTTGTCCTGGCGGCGATTGTGTACTTGCACCACCCCGCCAACGCCCGATCATACAAATCCGACTCATAGCCCGACAGCACAATGCTTGCCCGGCTTGTCTGTAGCAGCTCCAGCAGTTTCCGGTGGCTGGCATCGTCCATTTCATGCCGGTATAGCCTGCCTCCCTTGCGTGTGCTGCGCAGATATGGCGGGTCTAGGTACATCAGCAC
>OLVO01001738.1_pt1 | contig 21450 bp, 20 predicted proteins | sample 1672571 | NCBI WGS metagenome assembly OLVO01 (sample SAMEA3136700, study PRJEB25190) | human gut metagenome | biome: human gut; feature: human-associated habitat; material: faeces | place: Austria | collected 2013
AAAGGAACCATTTTTAAATTTCATAATGACCTTGATACAGATCAGATCATCGCATCACAGTATCTGCTTTTACCGAACTTAGAAGAGATGAAAGAGCATGCTTTTGAGTCTTTAGACCCGGATTTCCCTAAAAAAGTAAAACCGGGAGATTTCGTTGTAGGCGGCGAAAACTTTGGCTGTGGTTCTTCCAGAGAGCAGGCACCAGGTGTTTTAAAGGCATTAGGCGTACAGGCTATTGTTGCAAAGTCATTTGCAAGAATTTTCTACAGAAACGCTATCAACATCGGACTTCCTGTTATTGTCTGTAAGGAGCTGCCGGATGAGGTAAAGACCGGCGATACCATGGAACTTTCCATGTCTGACGGAACTGCCCACGCAAACGGAAAGACATATTCCTGCACAAAGCTGCCGGAATACATGCAGAACATCTTAAATCAGGGCGGACTGATCGCCTCTTTAAACCGTGAGGAGGACTAAGACAATGGGAATGACAATCGCAGAAAAGATCATTGCAGCGGCAGCCGGTGTGGAAAGCGTAAAGCCGGGTGACATCCATACAGTAGAACTGGATCGTCTGATGAGTAATGACGGAACTACACATCTTACCGTTGATATGTATAATAATAAATTAAAAAATCCACATATTGCAGATACAGGCAAGCTGGTATTTATCGTAGATCATAACGTACCGTCTGACTGTCCAAAGACAGCCGCATCCCAGAAGAAGATGCGTGATTTTGCAAAGGCAAACCACATTGATTTCTGGGAAGGGAAAGGTGTATGCCATCAGATTATGATGGAAAATTATGTTCGTCCGGGAGAACTGATCTTTGGTGCAGACAGCCATACCTGTTCTTACGGTGCACTTGGTGCATTCGGAACCGGTGTTGGATGTACAGACTTCCTTTACGGTATGGTAACAGGAACTTCCTGGGTAATGGTACCGGAGACTGTGAAATTCAACCTGGTTGGAAAGCTGCCGGAAGGTGTATATGCGAGAGATCTGATCCTCACCATCATCGGTGAAGTCGGAGCCAACGGATGTAACTATCAGGTGATGGAATTTACCGGAGAGGGCGCGAAGACTCTGACAATCAGTGACCGTATCGCACTTTGCAATATGGCAGTAGAAGCCGGAGCTAAGACCGGTATTTTTGAAGTTGATGATGTGGCAATGGAATATTTAAAAGAGCATGGACGCGAGCCAAAGGCTGTATATCACAGCGATCCGGATGCGCATTATGTAAGAGAATATACATTTGACTTATCCAAGGTAGAGCCGGTTGTTGCAAAACCGGATTTTGTAGACAATCTTGCGCCGGCAAAAGACGTGCGCGGTATCAAGATTGATGAGGCATTCCTTGGATCCTGCAACAACGGACGTATCGAAGATCTCCGTGTAGGCGCACAGGTTATCAAAGGAAAGAAAGTATCTGAAAAAGTAAGATTCCTTGTTGTTCCGGCAAGTCAGACTATTTACAGACAGGCTCTGGAAGAAGGACTGATCGACATCTTCATGGATGCAGGTGCGATCGTGATGAACCCGAACTGTAGTGTATGCTGGGGAAGCTGCCAGGGCGTAATCGGTGAAAATGAAGTCCTGATCAGTACAGGAACCCGCAACTTTAAGGGACGTGCAGGACATCCGAGTTCCAAGGTATATCTTGGATCGGCTGCAACCGTTACAGCATCTGCCATTGCCGGAGAAATTGCACTGGCAAGTGATGTGTAAGAGACGAAATTACGTTTGACGAGGTGACATAAGATGGATAAATTTACAGGACGTGTATGGGTTCTTGGAGATGACATTGATACCGATATCATCATTCCAACTGAATACCTTGCACTCAAGACAATCGATGATATGAAGCAGTATGGCTTTTCTCCTCTTCGTCCGGAACTTGCCGGACAGATCCAGAAGGGGGATATCATTGTAGCAGGAAAGAACTTTGGTTGCGGTTCGTCAAGAGAACAGGCACCGGAGATCATCAAGGCAATGGGTGTGCAGTGTGTGATCGCCAAATCATTTGCAAGGATCTTTTTCCGTAATTCGATCAACAACGGACTCCTTCTGATTGAACAGCCGGATCTTTATGATGATATGAAAGAGGGCGACGAGATCACGGTAGTGATGAATGAGCATGTGGATTATAATGGCAAGGAATATCCGATTGCTTCTCTGCCGGAGAATCTGATGAGCATTATTCAGGCTGGCGGTCTGGTAAAAGCCATGCGCAAGCTGAATGGACTGGATTAACCGGAAAGGAGAAGAAAATGGGCGAGACGATTATTGAAAAAATTATCAGACACAATACAGGAAAAGCCGTAAAGCCGGGAGACATTGTGACGGTTAACGTTGACCGCGTGATGATCCATGATATTTTCATCCCCTTTGTGGCAGAAAAATTTGAAGAAATGGGATTTACGAAACTGCATGATCCGGACAAGGTTGTTCTGATCTACGATCATCTGGTTCCGGCAAGTCAGCAGGATGATACCAGACATTTTCGTACCGGAGATGCATTTGCAGATAAATACGGACTTACACATGTACACAGAAGTGACGGAATCTGCCATCAGCTGATGACAGAGGCCGGCTATGTTAAACCGGGTGATATCGCATTCGGAACCGACAGCCATACCACAACTTATGGTTGTGTTGGAGCATTTTCATCTGGTATCGGTTATACCGAGATGGCAAGTATCCTTGGAACCGGAACGATGTGGATCAAGGTACCGGAGACGATCAAAGTTGTGATCGATGGTGAACTTCCGGAAAATGTTATGTCAAAGGATATCATCTTACGACTGATCGGTGATTTGAGAGCAGACGGTGCTACTTACAGAGCACTTGAATTTGCCGGAAGCACCATTGAAAATATGACAGTTGCAAGCCGTATGACAATGGCAAACATGGCAATCGAAGCAGGAGCAAAATGCGCACTTTTCACACCGGATGAGAAAACTGCCGAGTATTGCAATATTGAATTAAATGATTATCAGAAGAGTCTGGTTGGTGATCCGGATGCAACTTATATGAGAACGATCACTTATAAAGCAGAGGACTTTGTACCGGTTATGGCCCTTCCGTCACAGGTTGACAAAATCAGAAATGTATCCGAGGTAGAAGGAACCGAGATCGATCAGGTATTTATCGGCTCTTGCACAAACGGACGTCTGGAGGATCTTCAGGCAGCAGCAGAAGTGTTAAAGGGCAAAAAAGTTGCGGATTTTGTAAAACTGATTGTGACTCCGGCGAGCCGTAAGATCTACAAACAGGCAGCAGATATGGGAATCCTTACGACTTTATCTGAGGCAGGTGCGATCATTACCCATCCGGGTTGCGGACTTTGCTGTGGACGTACCGGAGGAATTCTGTCAGACGGAGAACGTGTGGTTGCAACCAACAACCGTAACTTCCTTGGACGTATGGGAACTTCTAAGGTCGAGATTTATCTGGCATCTCCGAAAACAGCGGCAAGCTGCGCGGTGGCAGGAAAGATTGTAAGTCCAAAGTAGAGGAGTTCACTATGAAAAAAATTGGATTTATCGGTGTTGGCATTATGGGAAAATCCATGGTGCGCAACCTTATGAAAACAGGATATGAACTGCATATTTACGCAAGAACAAAAGCGAAAGTCGATGATGTGATCAGCGAGGGCGCAATTTTCCATGAATCTATCAAAGAATGTGTACCCGGATGTGATGCAGTGATCACCATCGTTGGTTTTCCGAGAGATGTGGAAGAGGTTTACTTCGATGAAGGCGGTATTCTGGAAAATGCAGATCCGGGAACCTATCTGATCGATATGACAACTACAAGCCCGATGCTTGCAGAAAAGATTTCAAAAGAGGGCACAGAAAAAGGATTCCATGTGCTGGATGCGCCTGTAACAGGTGGGGATACAGGAGCAAAAAACGCTACATTATCCATCCTTGTCGGCGGCGAGAAAGAAGATTATGAAGCTTGTATGGAGCTTTTCAAAGCAATGGGAACAAACATCAATTATCAGGGAAAAGCTGGATGTGGACAGCATGCAAAGCTTGCTAATCAGATTATGATCGCCGGTGCCTTAAGTGGTGTATGCGAGGCCTTTTCCTATGCGCAGGCCAAAGGACTGGATCTGAATGTCCTTTTTGATTCGGTCTCTACCGGGGCAGCAGGAAGCAAACAGTTGGATGTTTTCGGACCGAAGATCATTGCCGGAGATTATGCACCGGGATTCTTTATGAAGCATTTCATCAAGGATATGAAGCTTGCGCTGACTGAGGCGAATATGAGCGGACTGAGTCTTGAGGTGCTGAGTCTGGTACTGTCAAATTATGAAGAGTTGGCACAGGAAGGGCTTGGAGATCTTGGGACACAGGCGCTGATCAAGTATTATGATGTGCAGGATGTAGAAGAATAATCGTATGTGATTTAGGGAGCTGTTTTGCAGCTCCCTGATATTTTGCGTTTCATAAACAGTAACGAGAAAACCCGCTGATCTTTCGACCAGCGGGTTTTCTTGTGCTTTTATTTAATTTCTAAAGGAATGAGAGTAAAGTGCGGCAATCGGGGTAACCCGATTGCGCTTACTTTATGAGGGGGGAGATAGTTGTTTATCAACTATCTGACTCTTAGTATACAGATAAATTGTGTTCAAAATATGTCTATATCATAAAAGAAAAAGAAAATTTCTTAAGGAAAAATGAACTATCGATTAAGGAATATTGATTAGAGTACAATAAAAAAATCATTGCGAAAGTACTTTCAAATGTAATCAGATTCTTTTTACATCGTTGCAACTGCGGTAGTTTAATGGTATACTGGACATATTGCAAAAGTAGAAAATGGCAGCAGAAGCTGTCGGCAATGTTTACAAGGCTCATTGGGGTTATGTGAAATATATAAGAGAGTAATACGGAGGAACAGAACAGATGGATTTGGTAACAGTAAGAGAATTATACAGAAACAGAGAGGAATATCTGGATAAAGAAGTGACCATCGGGGGATGGGTGCGCAGTATCCGTGATTCTAAGACATTTGGATTTATCGTTGTAAATGATGGATCTTTCTTTGAAAACCTTCAGGTAGTATATCATGATAATATGGAGAACTTTGGCGAAATTTCCAAGCTGAATGTTGGTGCGGCAATCATTGTAAAAGGAACACTTGTCGCAACACCACAGGCAAAGCAGCCATTTGAGATCCAGGCAACAGAAGTTGTTGTAGAAGGTACCTCTGCACCGGATTATCCGCTTCAGAAAAAACGTCACAGCTTTGAATATTTAAGAAGTATTGCACATCTTCGTCCAAGAACCAATACTTTCCAGGCAGTGTTCAGAGTACGTTCACTGACTGCTTATGCAATCCACAAATTCTTCCAGGAAAGAGGATTCGTATATGTACATACACCGCTGATCACAGGAAGTGACTGTGAGGGTGCAGGAGAGATGTTCCAGGTGACAACCATGGATCTGAACAACGTACCGAAGAACGCAGACGGAAGCGTGGATTATTCCAAGGATTTCTTCGGAAAAGAGACAAACCTTACGGTAAGTGGACAGCTGAACGGTGAGACTTACGCGCAGGCATTCCGCAACATTTACACATTCGGACCGACATTCCGTGCAGAAAACTCGAACACCACACGTCATGCAGCAGAGTTCTGGATGATCGAGCCTGAGATGGCATTTGCTGATTTAAATGATGATATGAAGTTAGCAGAAGACATGTTAAAGTATGTAATCCGCTATGTATTAGAGAAGGCACCAAAGGAGATGGAGTTCTTCAATTCCTTCATCGACAAGGGATTATTAGATCGCTTAAATCACGTATTAAACTCTGAATTTGGTCACGTTACCTACACAGAGGCAATCGAACTTTTAGAGAAGCACAATGATAAGTTTGATTATAAGGTAAGCTGGGGCTGTGATTTACAGACAGAGCATGAGCGTTATCTGACAGAGGAGATCTTCAAGCGCCCTGTATTCGTAACTGATTATCCGAAGGAAATCAAGGCATTCTACATGAAGCAAAACGAAGACGGAAAGACAGTTGCTGCAATGGACTGCCTAGTACCAGGTATCGGAGAAATCATCGGCGGAAGCCAGAGAGAGGACGACTATACAAAGCTGACAGAGCGTATGAAAGAGCTTGGCTTAAACGAAGAAGATTATGGCTTCTATCTGGATTTAAGAAAGTACGGAAGCGCACGTCATGCAGGCTTTGGTCTGGGATTTGAGCGCTGCGTTATGTACCTGACAGGAATGGGCAACATCCGCGACGTAATCCCATTCCCAAGAACAGTAAATAATTGTGATATCTAATGTATATTTATAATAATGATAACCTTGCTGGGCAGATGAGTATAGTTTATGGTGGCAACATCGTAATCTGAATTAGCGGTGAGACGAGTTGATTTTACGAGGCGGAACGTTGTAGCAGGACTTTCAAAACAAAGTATGATAATAAATACTGTAACAGGTGCCTGCGGAAAAGTGACGCCGACAAAACAATCGTCGAACCGCCTTCGTCGAACTTGCGGGTTGCATAAAACAAGAGAGGAGACCAAATGCGCTTTATACACATAGCAGATTTGCATCTGGGCAGCAGCCCTGAAGCAGAGTTTCTCTGGGGAAAGAACCGTGCAGAAGAAATTTGGGATTCATTTGCTGCAGTGATAGATGCGTGTAATGAAAAGGAGATCGACCTGTTATTAATCGCAGGCGATCTCTTTGATCGACCTCCCGTCTGGGCAGATCTTGACCGGGCAGCAAAGCTGTTTGCCAGACTGACCGCCACAGAAGTTGTCATGATTGCCGGTGCATCTGACTATATCACAGAAGATAGTCCGTGGAAGACATATCCGTGGCAGTCGTGGGTACATATGCTGTCTGATAAGCATTGCATGAATGTGCAGATGGGAAACATAAATACATCTGTTCATGGATGCAGCTACTATGCTCTGACAGAAGGCAAGCCGTATCTGGAAGATGCAAGACCAGATAAGGAAAGTGAATATCAGATTTTGCTTGGCTATACAGGTGATGATAATCATATGCCGGCAGATCTTTCAGAACTGTCAGAAAAAGGCTTTGATTATATTGCACTTGGCTATGAGCACAAAGCAAGCGTAATGCAAAACATGCACATTGCTTATGCCGGATCACTTGAGCCTCTTAGCGTACAGGAAACAGGCAAGCATGGCTTTATTCTCGGAGAGATTAACGAGGAAAATACAACGATTAGGTTTGTACCTTTTGCCTGCCGTGAGTACATCAATATTAAAGTGCGCCTGTCAAGTGATATTACAGAGGATGAGCTGGAAGAAAAGCTGACAGCTGCAATCAATCAGTATGGCAGCGATAACATCTTCACGATTAGTCTTGAAGGACGTTATCAGCCAAAAGAGCCATATGACAGAGCACGCCTTCTTGCGCTTGGCAATGTGGCAGATGTAAAGGATGGCACAATGCCAGACTACAATCTGGTGGCACTTTTAGACGAGCATAAGGATGATATGATCGGTATGTATCTGGAAGAGTTTTTAAAAGAACCGGCAGGAGCGCGTGAGCAAAAAGCACTTTACTGCGGCCTGGAGGCACTTTTAAATGCCGTACAGAAGACACGGTAACAGACAGGGAAGTGGGGTAGCAAGTGAATATTCTAAAGCTGGAATTGACACATTTTGGAAAATTCCATTTAAAAACAATTACATTTACGTCCGGCCTGAATATTGTGTATGGCAAAAATGAGGCTGGAAAATCCACGATTCATGCATTTGTGCGCAGTATGCTGTTTGGCATCCCAGATACAGAGGAGGGAAATGAGCGTTACAGCCATTATCTTCCATGGGAGACACCGCATGATTTTTGCGGAAGAATGTGGATTAAAAAAGACGATAAAGTATACAGAATCGAGCGAAACTTTTTAAGACCGCAGCCAACGGTTCGTGTATTTGATGATGAGACAGATGAGTCGCTTCAGCCGGCAAAGCAGCATTTAAGACAGATTTTGAGCGGTCTCACTGAGACAAGCTATCTTAATACTATCTGTATTGAGCAGCTAAAGAGTGCTACAGATCCGCAGCTTGCAAAGGAGCTTGAAGATATGGCAGTCAATGCCAGTCAGAGCAAAAATCTGAACATCGACGTCAAGCAGGCAAAACAGGAGCTGTTATTAAAAAAGCAGAGTCTGCAGTCACAGATCGTAAATGATGTGGACAGCGTTCATCAAAAGAATCAAAAGATGGCAGATGAGTCAGGCAAGCGTCTGAGCCGCCTGCAGCGTTCACGTTATATTAGAGAAAAGCAAAGCAGTGATTTGCAGACAAAAATCGAGACTGAGCGCCGTCAGGCAGAGGAAGAACTGATGGCATATGAGCGCGAGCGAAATGAGCTTCGCCGCCGCTATGAATCAGACAAAAAGGCAAGCGAAAATGCAGCTAATGCCAATATGACGGCAGCAGGCGGGCATGGATGGCTTATATGGTTAGTGCTTGCTGTGCTTGCCGGTGCATTTTCCATCTATCGCTACAGCAGTGTCGGTATGACAAACAGAGGCGATTTCTGGATGATTACAATCGGGGCATGTGCAGCATTTGTATGTTTTGTTTCCATGTTTGTGTGTGCATGGAAGAGTAAGGACAACAAAAAGAATGCGCTGGCGGCCCAGAAGATATCAAAGGAACTAAAAGAAAAGCTTGAACAAAGCTTAAAAGAATTTGAGGAATGTAAAACAAAGATGCCGACGGATGCTGCAGACCGCTGCAAGCCGCTTGAAGAGCAGTATGAAAAGGCACAGCGAGAGCTTTCTTATCTTGTGCATGAGCAAAAAGAAGAAGAAAAGATTTTGTTGTCACTTGAAGAAAACGATCAGAAGCTAAAGGGTGCTGCCGCAGAAAATGCCAGACTCACAGAAGAAATTGAATCTGTCAATATGGCACTTAAAACAATGGATCACGTATCAGAACGTATTCGCGCCACCTTTGGAAATTTGTTAAATAGTGAGGCTTCTAAAATTCTGTTTGATATTACAGACGGAAAGTATGAGAAGGTTGTTATTGGACAGGATATGAAGGTGAGAGTGTATGCAGATGAGCGGGAGATTCAGTTAGAAAGTGTGAGCCGAGGAACAATCGAGCAGATTTACTTAAGTATCCGTGTTGCAGCTGCAAAGCTTTTGTGGCAGGATGAACCTATGCCATTTTTGTTTGATGATGTATTTGCGTACTATGATGATGAGCGCCTTGCCGCAGCAATCAATATGCTTAAAAAGTGTGGTCATCAGGTAATCGTATTCAGCTGCCATTCAAGAGAAGACAGCCTATTAGGATAAGAGAACAAGAAGACAGGAGTGTATAAGCCGCAGATGCAGCAGGCAGGCGGCGGAATGAGAGGGAAACATGATTAGTGCAAATGGAGTAACATTACGTCTGGGCAAGCGCGCCCTTTTCGAAGATGTAAATATCAAATTTACAGAAGGAAACTGTTATGGAATTATCGGTGCAAACGGTGCCGGAAAATCCACATTTTTAAAGATTTTGTCCGGTCAGCTTGAGCCGACAAACGGAAGCATTACAATGACTCCGGGACAGCGTCTTTCAGTACTGGAGCAGGATCACTTTAAGTATGATGACTGCGTAGTACTAGATACTGTTATGATGGGAAATGCCCGCCTTTTTGAAATCATGAAGGAAAAGGATGCCATCTATGCAAAAGAGGATTTTTCTGATGAGGATGGTATTCGTGCAAGTGAGCTGGAGGCAGAATTTGCACAGATGAATGGATGGGAAGCAGATTCTGATGCTGCATCCTTGTTAAATGGTCTTGGTATTGAAACTGATCTTCATTATAAGAAGATGGGTGAGCTTGACGGTCCGGACAAGGTAAAGGTTCTTCTTGCAAGAGCTTTGTTTGGAAATCCAGATATTCTATTAATGGACGAGCCTACCAACCATTTGGACTTAGCAGCAATCGACTGGTTAGAGGAGTTTTTGATCAACTTTGAAAACACTGTCATAGTCGTTTCCCATGACCGTTATTTCTTAAATAAGGTATGTACACAGATCGCTGATATTGACTATGCAAAGATTCAGCTGTATTCTGGTAACTATGATTTCTGGTATGAGTCTTCTCAGCTTATGATTAAGCAGATGAAGGAAGCAAACCGCAAGAAGGAAGAGAAGATTAAGGAGTTACAGGAGTTCATCCAGCGTTTCTCCGCAAATGCATCTAAGAGTAAGCAGGCAACATCACGTAAGAGAGCACTTGAGAAGATCCAGCTTGACGATATGCGTCCATCCTCCAGAAAGTATCCATACATCGACTTTAGACCAGACCGTACTATCGGAAATGAGGTTCTGACAGTCGAGAATTTAAGTAAGACAATCGATGGCGTAAAGGTGCTTGACAATATCAGCTTTACACTGCGTCATGACGATAAGGTTGCATTTGTTGGTTCAAACGAGCTGGCAAAGACAACATTATTCCAGATTTTAATGGGTGAGATGGAGCCAGATTCAGGAAGCTTCAAGTGGGGTGTAACAACATCTCAGGCATACTTCCCGAAGGATAACTCAGCTGAGTTTGACAGCGATCTTGTGATCTACGACTGGCTGCAGCAGTACTCACCTGTAAAGGATATCACTTATGTAAGAGGTTTCCTTGGACGTATGCTTTTTGCTGGTGATGACGGTGCGAAGAAGGTTCGTGTTTTATCAGGAGGAGAGAAGGTTCGCTGTATGCTCTCCAAGATGATGATTTCTGGTGCAAACGTATTAGTATTTGATGAGCCAACAAACCACTTAGACATGGAGTCTATCACAGCATTAAATAACGGTATGATGAAGTTTCCAGGTGTAATTTTGTTCTCATCAAGAGACCATCAGATCGTTCAGACAACTGCAAACCGTATTATCGAGCTGCTTCCGGGCGGATTTATCGATAAGATTACCACATACGACGAGTATCTGGCAAGTGATGAAATGGCAATGAAGCGTCAGGTTTACACTGCAAATCTTGAGGATGATGTAGAACCAGATGGCGAAGAATAATCCTGTTACTAAAGAGAAAGGCGGTGAAGCATGAGTGCATTTGCATTAAAAATTATTGCAATGGTCACAATGTTTATCGATCATCTCTTTGCCTCCTGTATCGATCCATATGGTGTCGATGTGTGGAATATTTCAAGACATATCGTGCCTGGAACGGGAACCACACTTTACTGGATTGGCAGAATGATCGGACGCATTGCGTTTCCTATATTCTGCTTCCAGATAGTGGAGGGAGTGCGATACACGAAAAACTGGAAGCGCTACATGGCGCGTCTGGCACTGCTTGCCTTAATTTCTGAGATTCCATTTGATCTGGCATTAAAAAATTTTCAGATTGATATGTCTTCACAAAATGTATTTATTACGCTGCTGTTTGGTATGATGATTGTTACATTTATGAAGGTAGTTGATCAAGACTGGAAATATCTGGTGTGGCCAGTCCTTGTATTTGGATATGGTTACATGGCAAAATTTATCTTTCATACTGACTATGACTGGAGCGGAGTTGTGTGCATCGCTGTCATGGGTCTTATGAACGAGCCATGGGAAAAGGTTTTTAAACCATACACACCGGCAGTCTCTCAGATGATTCATGTAGTATTTGCGGCACTTGGAATATTTGTACTTTATTATAAGAACAGCTTCGAAATATATGGATTTTTCGCACTGCTTCCAATCGCCCTTTATAATGGAAGAAAAGGCTATTCAAGCAAAAAGGTACAATATGCATTTTATTTTTTCTATCCTGTGCATCTGATAGTGCTGTTTGTGATCGCATATACATTCCGGTAAGGAATAAAAAATAAACAAAGGTGGAAACTAAAATGAAAAGAATTGAAGATTATGTAATCAGTATTCCGGATTTTCCGGAGCCAGGCATCATTTTTCGTGACATCACTGGAATCCTTCGTGATGCCGACGGATTAAAGCTGTCCATCGACAAGATTCAGGAAATGTTAGAGGGTGTTGAGTTTGACGCAGTACTTGGCTTAGAGTCAAGAGGCTTTATCTTTGGTATGCCTATTGCCTACAATTTGCATAAGGCATTTATCCCGGTAAGAAAGAAGGGAAAGCTCCCAAGAGAGACTGTTTCTGCAAAGTACGATCTTGAATACGGCACAGCAGAGATTGAGATTCATAAGGAAGATCTTCGTCCAGGCATGAAGGTTGTCATCATCGACGATTTGATTGCAACAGGCGGAACAGTAGAGGCAGCTGTAAAGTTAGCAGAGAGCCTTGGTGCAGAAGTTGTAAAGATTGCATTTGTCATGGAGCTGGCTGGATTAAAGGGCAGAGAGCGCCTGGCAGGTTATGATGTAGAGTCCGTTATCACATACGAAGGAAAGTAAGGTAAAAACGATGCCAAGACAAGTAGATCTTGATATGATAGAATTGATCGACAATAGGCTGACAGTAGATGAATATTTAAAGCTTCGTGCGCTTGTCGGCTGGAAGAAATTATCACGTGAGCAGGCACAGAAGGCACTCGATAATAGTCTTCTTGTTGTCGGAGCCTATCTGGCAGGACAGCCAATTGGCATGGGACGTCTGGTGGGAGATGGTGCAGTCATCTGTTACGTGCAGGATCTTGTCATTCCGCCGCAGGCGCAGGGGTACGGAATCGGATCACTTATTCTTTCAAGACTGACTAGGTACGTCGAAAGTCTTCGTCTTCCAGGTACAGAGATGATGTTTGATCTTATGTGTGCAAAAGGACGAGAGCGCTTCTACGAAGCGCACGGCTTTTTGGCGCGCCCAACAGAAAAGTTAGGACCAGGAATGATCCAATATATTAACGATAACAGGGGATAATGTTCGTAGAATTGCGAGAGCTGCGTAGCAGCGGAGCAATTCATAGTTATCGTAAAACTAACAATAAGTGAATTTTCACTGCGGCTTCATTCTTGCGCGATACTGCGTAGGAGTGAGGCCGTATTCCTGTTTAAAGACCTTCATGAAGTTCTCTGAACAGCTGTAGCCAAGCTGCTCAGCAATAAGATTTACTGGTGTATCCGCATATAAAAGGCAACTGACTGCCTTTTGCATGCGGATCTTTTTTTGCAGCTGTTTAAAGGTAAAGCCGGTATTCTCCAGAACAAAATGAGAGCAGTAGGAAAGAGAATAGTTAAGCTGATCTGCTAGTCCGGCAAGCGATGCGCATGTATAGTTTTGCAGCAAATATCGTGCAATGACAGCCATATGAGTTTTCTTAGCAAAATCTTGTGATCCAAGAATCGTCATCTCACCGTTTCGCATTAATTTATAAAAAAGCGTAAGCAGCAGATGAAAAAGCATTTTTTCACTGTAAAGATCAGCTTTCTGACATTCCTGTGTCATTGCATCAAGCAGTACCCAAGTATCAGGTTCTGCGCTGTCAGTATGGCTGATCAGGCAGTCAGTGCTTTCCTTAGCAAAGACAGACTGCAGAAAAAATTCGCAGAAAATATTGTTATCAAAAGAAAAAGAAAGCAGCTGCTCAAGAACATCAGGTGCGATCAGAAGCTGATACCAGATGCAGTCTTGATTTGGATGAACAAGATGAGCTGTATCAGGCGGTAAAAAAGCAAAGGAATCAGTGGGCAGAAAAAACGAATGCCCCCCCAACTCAACAAGACAGCGTCCCAATTTTACACAATCAAGTTCAAAAAAGGTATGATTGTGACGGCCTTCTGCAGCAGAAGGATTCTTGATGATCGTGATTTGATTATGGGCAGGAAATAAGGTTTCACAAGAATACATATTAACACCTCACGAATTTTTCTAATTTATCGTACAAAAGAGACAAAAAGCAAAAATAAGAAAACGATTGCGCTTCACATATTGTACTACAATGTAAAGCAGAAAACAAGTAAAATAATAAAAAATACCAGTATATACCTCAAAAAATACCAGTGCAAATTTAAACGATCAGCATTATAATAAAAACAATATCAAGTTGTCTTTGAAAAAAATAATATAACATGATTTATCATTATTTTTTTTAAGAAAAAGCGAAAACGTTACCGCAGACAACAGACAGAAAGGGGAAGAAAATGAATCAAAAAAAAACAAAAAAGCGCCAGGCTTATGATTATCTCTATTATGTAATTCGCGCTGCCGTTCTGCTGTCGGTTGTCTTTTTGTTTATACCGAGTTTGAATCCGGCAAGAATTAGTGGAATGATCAATAAGAATCTGTCACTTTTTACGTCAGGTATTTCATATAGTACATTGACAAATGGCTTTGGCCGTGCATTTAAAAAGGGATGGGTATCACAAGAAAGCTTTATGCTTGACTGTGCAGGCGCAATAGTTATGTGTGTCGGCATTGCATCAGGCGTAGCAGCAGCCTGTATGTCACTCGGAAATATACGCTTAAAGAAGCTTGGAAATATTTTTTCATTAATAAGCGGTGTGGTGATGACAGCTGGTATCGTGATGATTTCTACTGCATACAAACAGATAAGTGCCAGTGAAAAGGTTGATAAAATCGAGCCTATGCTGCCAAAGAGCGTCACAATTATGACAGTGTTTGCAGTTATCTTAATCATTTCGTCTATTGCATCAATACTTTTTCTTAAAAAGCAAAAGAGCGAAAAGAAGTTTGAAATGGAGACAAAGTATACTCTATTTTTGATGCTTATGCCATTTCTGGCACTTGTTGCAGTATTTTCATATTTGCCGCTTTGGGGCTGGAGATATGCATTCTTTGACTACAAAGCCGGTGATTCTCTGAGCATGGCAAACTTTGTTGGATTTAAGTGGTTCACAGAGCTTTTGAAAAATCCGGCAACGGTAAAGGATATTGGAAATGTAATGAAAAATACGCTTGGCATGAGCGGAATCGGAATTTTAACAAGCTGGATGCCAATGGCATTTGCAATATTCCTTTGTGAGATTAAAAACCTTAAGTTTAGACGTTTTGTTCAGACCTTTACTACTGTTCCGAATTTTATCAGCTGGGTATTAGTATACTCAATTGCAACATGTATTTTCTCTACAGATGGATTTTTAAGCAGTATTCTTGTTAATCTTGGAATATGGAGTGAAGGACATAATCTTCTCATGAACGGTTCACATACATGGCTTAAGATGTGGCTTTGGGGAACCTGGAAGGGAATCGGATGGAGCGCAATCATTTACATAGCCGGTATCTCAGGTATTGACCAGCAGCTTTATGAGGCAGCAACAGTTGACGGCGCAGGACGCTTCCAGCGTATGTGGCACATCACCGTGCCGGGTCTTATTCCGACCTTTTGTGTATTGCTTTTGATGTCAATTGCAAATGTATTAAGCAACGGCATGGATCAGTACCTTGTATTCAAGAATGCGACTAATGCGACATCTATACGTGTTTTGGATCTGTATGTGTATGAGCTTGGTATTGGACAAGGCTCCATACCGCTGACCACCGTTGTCAGTATGCTCAAATCGGTTATCAGTGTTACGCTTTTGTTTTTAGCAAATAGTGCGTCTAAGCTGATCCGTGGTGAGAGTATCGTATAAGGAGGGGACAATGGCAAAGACAGCACAGGAAAAGGCCGATTTAAAGGCCGAGAAATTATATGAAAAAACACATAAAAATATATACCGCACTAGTGTGGGAGATCAAATTTTTAATGTAATCAATTATGTTGTATACACGTTGTTTACGATTATATGTATCTTTCCATTCTACTATCTGTTTATCAATACGATCAGCGACAACGATCTTGTTATAAAAGGACTGATCAATTTTATTCCAAGAGGCATTCATTTTGGAAATTATGCAGCACTTTTAAATGTAAGTGATTTGATGAGCTCCTTTATCGTATCAGTCACAAGAACTGTGTTTGGTACGGCGCTTATGGTTGCCGCATCAGCCTTCATAGGTTATCTTGTAACACAGCAGGAGATGTGGGGACGAAAAGTTTGGTACCGTTTTATCGTAATCACGATGTATTTCAATGCCGGATTAATTCCTTGGTTTTTGAATATGCAGATGCTTGGTCTGACAAATACCTACTGGGCATATATCATTCCAGGCATTGTTGCACCATACAATATTATTCTTGTAAAAACCTATATCGAATCTATTCCGAAGGAGCTTGAGGAAAGCGCAAAGATTGACGGCGCTTCTCATATCCGTATATTTGCACAGATTATCTGGCCGCTCAGCAAGCCAATATTAGCGACCATTGCGATCTTCGGTGCAGTTGGAAACTGGAACTCATTCACTGATTCTTTGATATTGATGTCATCAAAGCCAGAGCTTTATACACTTCAGCATCGTCTCTATATTTATTTAAATCAGGCATCCAATTTAAGTGCGTTGATGCAGTCAGGCGGTTCTGTCAGTGATTCAGCAGTAAAGTCAGCACTCAGCGGCAAGGTAATCAAGTACACAATCTCCATGGTAACGGTTATTCCGATTCTTGTTGTATACCCGTTCATGCAGCGTTACTTTGAAAAGGGAATTATGCTGGGAGCTGTCAAGGGATAATAAATGATGTTAACCGCAAGAGCGCGGAGCATATAAAAATTAGGAGGAAGAAAAATATGAAATTGAGAAAAGCGAGTGCACTGTTTATGGCGGCAGCTATGTCCGCATCAATGTTTGTTGTTCCTGCAGCAGCAGATGAGACTGAGGATCCTGCAAAGGCTATTCCGGAGGACGTGATTCCGGATGAGACTGTTACACTGAATGTATTTGACCAGCTGGCAAACTATTCAGGTGAGCAGATTGGTTGGTTTGGACAGGTCATGTTAGAGAAGTTCAATGTAAAGTTAAATATCATTCCTGACAGTGATGGAACTTATGAGACACGTATGGAGTCAGGTGATCTTGGTGATCTTGTAATCTGGGGAAATGATGGTGACGAGTATTTGCAGGCAGTTGATAAGGGCATGCTGTTTGACTGGAATGAGGACGATATTCTTGCAGACTATGGTCCATATATTGCAGAACATATGCAGCCGGCACTTGAGAAGAATACACAGATTTCCGGCGGAACAACATATGGAATTGGATTTGATATTGCAACAGATGCTAATCAGCGTCAGGATATCATGTATGAGTGGGATCTTCGCTGGGATCTTTATAAGGAGCTTGGCTATCCAGAAATCAAAAATCTTGATGATATGGTAGATGTTCTTGCACAGATGAAGGAACTTTGCCCGACAGATGATAATGGAAAGACTACCTATGGCGTATCATTATTTGCAGACTGGGACGGCGATATGGTTATGTTTGTAAAGTCAACTGCATCTGCATATTTTGGCTATGATGAATTTGGAATTGGCCTTTATGATTCTGATAAGCAGGAGTATCATCCATGCTTAGAGGAAAATGGACCATACCTGACAGCACTAAAGTTCTATAACACTCTGTACCAGAAGGGACTTTTAGATCCGGATTCTCAGACACAGGGATATGATGGCATGGTTGAGGATTATCAGAATGGTACTGCATTCATGAATGTATTTAATTTCCTTGGATCTTCTTTGTATAACAGCGAGGCACACACATCAGAAGGCAAGATGATGGCTCCGTGTCCGCCGTCAGAGGCAGAGCCAATCGCTTACGGTCAGAATATTTATGGCGGAAACAGACCGTGGACTATCGGTGCCAATACTGAGTATCCAGAGCTTTGTATGGCAATCATCAACTGGCTTGCAACACCAGAAGGACGTATGACGCTTGAGTATGGTCCAAAGGATGTATGCTGGTATTATGATGAGGATGGAAATACATGCTTTACTGATCTTGGAAAGAGCGCAAAGCTTGATGGAAAGACAGAAATGTCTGATGGCTACAGCGGCACCTTCGAAGATGGAAACTTCAAGATCAACAATACAACATGGGCACTTGATACAACAAAGACAGTTAAAGACGAATTAGTTTCACAGATCGCAGTAATCGGTGAAAACATGAATATCAGAAGATTCAAGAAGATTGAATCAGACGGAGTTCTTGCTTCATACATCCACGCTGGTGGAAAGATTGGTGTATTAGTTGACGCTGATGCTCCAGCAAACGATACAGTTGTAGCAGCAATTAAGACAGTAGCTATGCAGATTGCAGCTATGAGCCCTCAGTACGTTAGCAGAGAAGACATCTCAGATGAAGAACTTGCTAAGATGAGAGAAATCACAATTGACAGTGCTTTAAATGATGTATCATCACTTCCAAAGCCAATCCAGAAGGATATCTTCGCTGAAGCATTTGCTTCAGATGCATTAAATGCTGAAGACAAGGCTGTATTAGAAGAAAAGCAGAATGACAAGTATTTATTCAACTTCCTTTCAAAAGAAGCAATCGCTGCATTAGCTGCAATTGCAATGAGCAAGAAGGAAGCAATTATGGATAACAAGATTTTCAACGGCTTAGTTGAAGGTCGTATTTCAAAGCAGTTAAAAGAAGTATGTCTTCTTGATCAGACATACGTTATGGCTGCAGACGGAAAGCAGACAGTAAAAGCATACTTAGCTGAAGTTTCAAAAGAAGTTGGTGCTACAGTTGCACTTAAGAGCTTCGTAAGATTTGAAACAGGCGAAGGTATTGAAAAGAAAGAAGAAGACTTCGCTGCAGAAGTTGCAAAACAGATGGGAAACTAATTTATCAATCGCAAGACTGGTAAAAAGCAAATTAAATAGCGTATTTAAGCGGTTTCTGCCTATTTTGACAAGTGTTATGAACTACTGTAAAATCTCACAAAATATCGTGCTATTTTGGGTACAGATTGGGTAGGGTATTGGGTAAAGAAATTTACCCAACCTCTTAACGAGGAATTTACTTGTTGTTTAAAAATAGAAAGGGAACGCTGTGAGTGTTGAGGGTGTATTGCATTTTGCAATATGCCCTCAAATTTTTTAAAAAAATAATGTTAAAGATTGGGGAATATGCTAGAATAAGAGAAATAAACAAATTAGAATTTGAGGTGGAGATATGTATGAAATACGAAAAATACATAGCAATGAAGTAATGGAAGCCCTTGCTTTAGCATTAGAAGTGTTTTTACAATTTGAAGCACCGGACTATAAACCGGAGGGAATTGAAACATTCAAGCGAGATATAGTTGAAAATGATGAATTTATTTCAAAATGTCAACAAGGTGTCTGCCCAATATATGCAGCATTTGATAAAGGGGAAATGATTGGAATTATAGGTATGCGTTCAAATAGAACACATATTAACTTGGTGTTCACCAAGAAAGAATATCATCGTCGAGGTGTAGCTACTTCAATTTTTCAGTATCTTTTAGCAGATATTCGGAAAGATAACCCAGCACTGCAAGAGATTACCTTAAATTCGTCACCATATGGTAAGCCATTTTATCTTCATATAGGATTTAAGCCGCAATCTGATGAGCAGGAAATAGATGGAATAAGGTTTACCCCTATGAAGTACACAATATGATAAATTCCGATTTGTTTAGTTGAGAATAAAATAGAAAATTAGAAGTTGCAGGAGGTGTCCAAATGAGAAGAGAATTAGGAATTGCCAGATGTGGTCTTGCATGTTGCTTATGCACAGAAAATGCTGATTGTAATGGATGTGACTCGAACAGTTGCCCAGATAATGATTTTTGCGAGAATAAAAAATGTTCGATTGCAAAGGAGCTAACGCATTGTTATAAGTGCGAAGAAACTTGCAAGAAAGGATTATTGAGCAAGATTAAACCATACACTTTTAACTTATTTGCTAAAAAGTATGGAGAAGAAAAGCTCTTGGACTGTTTAGAGAGAAATGAGAAAAATGGAGTTGTGTATCATCGAGATGGCATAAACGGAGATTATGATGATTTTGATGATGTAGAACAGTTAATGGATTTTATATTGACAGGAGTGCGATAACTTCCGGTTTGTTGAATTAAGAAAATCGAGATTTATAGTTCTAATGTCAGTCTGCTTTGGAGGGAAAAATGTTTGCATATCATGTAGTGACAGAAAGACCTATGTATATAGGGCAACATAAGGATGGGATGGCAGACTTGCATTATAACTTGTAGACATAAAACAAAAGTGTTGGGAAGGGAGAGGAGATATAATGGATATTACAGAAGCATGTCAACTGTTTGATACTGTAATGAATGAAAAATCAAGTAGTATTGAACGATGCAGTACTGGAATAGGAAATTATGTTTTCATTGTGTCTACACATACTGCTAAATATGTTTTGAGATGTGCTACAGAGATAAATGCGTATAATAACACTGTACACTGGTTGTCGAGATTGCAGACATGCGATATACCAATTCCAAAAGTCCTTGACGTTGGTAGATTTGAAAACTATGAATATTTGATTCTTTCTTATACTGTGGGAAAAGACATTGGTGATATTTATATTGAGTTGACGGATGGAGAGAAACAGCAGATAGCGAAGGAAGTAATGGCTATTCAAAAAAAGGTGTCCATGTTAAAGGAAGATGTTGCTCTGGAATGGAATTGGAATTCATTTGTGGATGAGATGCTTAATCGTTCATATGAATATATTTCCTCTAATGGCTATTTTGCAGTATCAAAGGTAGATAAACTCAGGCTCCTAAAAAAGAAATTGCAAGGGTATATTTCCTCAATAAAGCCAATTCCTTACCTCGATGATATTAGTACAAAGAATCTTTTGATAAGTGATGGTCATGTATCGGGGGTAATTGATATTGATTGGCTTGGATTTGGAGATGTTCTTACTTTTGTAGCAATGACAAAAGTAGCTTTGCTAAATATGGAACTTGATACGAAATACGTTGATTACTTGCTCGAAGAACTACATCCAAATGCAGACCAATATAAAGCATTTATTTTTTATTGCTTACTATTCTGTGTAGACTTTATGGGAGAAAGAGGAACCCGCTTCCTCGATAAAATAATTCCCGTAAACCAGAAAATAATAGATAGACTTAATATAATTTATGATGAATTAATGACTCAATGGGAAGAATGTAATCGATGATGAATTTAAAATTTTCTATATAAAGAAATTACATACGGCATATGGATTTGTCCATGATGGTAATTTTATGATATACAAACTATAAGAAGATGTATATGTATAATAAAAGTAGCATAATTGCAACCGGCAATACATTGGCTTGATTGCAGTATTGATGTACGATGATTTTGGAGGTGATTAGAAATGATTTTTTCAGAAAAGCTACAATTGATTCGTAAGAATAAAGGATTGACGCAAGAAGAGCTGGCAGAAAAATTATCAGTATCAAGGCAAGCGGTAGCAAAATGGGAGGCAGGAGTTTCCCATAGTTAAAGATACCACACCAAATATGATGAACCCACGCTTATACACTACCAGCTATAATAAACCGCAAGGACAGCAATTTGATGATACTGCTGTCCTTTCTTTTATAAAATTGCAGTACACATAAAAAAGCTGTAAAATGATAAATATATTTGTCCTTGTAACAATTCTCGGACATTTGCCTGTTATACTATCTGCA
>OLVO01001745.1_pt1 | contig 21395 bp, 13 predicted proteins | sample 1672571 | NCBI WGS metagenome assembly OLVO01 (sample SAMEA3136700, study PRJEB25190) | human gut metagenome | biome: human gut; feature: human-associated habitat; material: faeces | place: Austria | collected 2013
GGCCTCTATTTTTTGTTGTTTAGTGTATAAGTCGAGCACTTCGTTGATGTCCGTCGTTTCGTCGGCCAGACTTTTATAAAAGTCCGTCACGACTTTGAATCCGAGCTTTTTGATGACGTGCATCATGGTCGGCTCGTCGTATTCTATCTTCCGGTTTTTGAATTTGCGTTCCAATAACTCTTTGGCAAAAGCCCCTTGCTTGGCTTGCATTTCTTTGAGAGCCTGACGGATTTTGGCCCGTGCCTTTCCTGTTACGACGAAATTCAGCCAATCCTGTTTGGGCGACTGGTTGTTGGCGGTCAGGATTTCCACTTGGTCGCCGCTGTTCAGTTTTTGGCGGAGTGGGGCATTCTTTTCGTTGATTTTGGCACCGATACAATGGTCGCCCACATTGGTGTGGATGGTATAGGCAAAATCCAGTACAGTGGCACCTTTGGGAAACTTGAACAGGTCCCCCTTCGGGGTGAACACGAAAACTTCATCTTCATACAGATCCATTTTGAACTGGTCCATGAGTTGGAGGTCGTCGTTGTTCTCCAACGCGCTGCGTATGTTGTTAAGCCATTCGTCCACTCCGCTTTCTCCGCCTTTAATACCTTTGTATCTCCAATGCGCGGCCAATCCTCGTTCGGCTATTTCGTCCATTCGTTCGGTTCGGATTTGCACTTCCACCCATTTGTTCTCCGGCCCGAGGACCGTGATATGCAAGCTTTCGTAACCGTTGCTTTTGGGGATGGACAACCAATCCCTCAACCGTTTGGGGTTGGGCTGATACATGTCCGTGATGATGGAATAAACCTGCCAACATTCCATCTTTTCTTTTTCGAGGGCGGAATCCAGAATGATGCGGATGGCAAACAAGTCGTAAATGCCTTCCACTCCGCAATGCTGCTTCTTCATCTTCTGCCAGATGGAGTGTATGCTTTTGGTACGCCCTTTCATGTGGAATTTCAGACCGGCCTTCTTCAACTTTTCGTCGATAGGTCGGATGAACTTTTCGATATATTCGTCACGTGATTTTTTAGTGGCGTTCAGTTTTTCTTTAATTAAATAGTAGGCATCGTGCTCCAGGTATTTCAGCGACAAGTCTTCCAGTTCGCTTTTCAGGCGGTATAACCCCAATTTGTGAGCCAACGGGGCGTATAAGTAAGCAGCCTCTTCCGACACCTTGCGCCGGGCTTCCTCGTTTTCCGTGTCTTTGATTTTGCGCATGATGTTCACGCGGTTGGCTATCATAATGAGAACCACACGCATGTCTTCGGCAAAAGAGAGCAATAAGCTTCTGAAGTTCTCGCTTTCTACGCTTGGATTCTTCTCATACAGTTCCAAAATGCGGTTCAGGCCCTTGATGATACCGGCCACATCCACTCCGAATTCTCTTTCCACATCTTCCGGCGTGCAGTAGCCGCAACGTACGCAAGTATGTACCATGATACCAAGAATGGCTCCGCGCGTCAGTCCGATTTCAGAGGCTACGATTAAGGCTGTTTCCATGTCATTGAGGATAGGGTTCATGCCGAACACGTTTCTTTGAATAAGGTTACGGCGTGCCGCCTCAAGCAAATAAGTTTTCAACTTTTTGCAGTCGTCAGGATAAAGTATATTGCCGGAAAGTTTGAGAAGCTCCCTATATAGCTGTGCAAGTCGCACTTTTTCTTGTGCGGAGAAAAAAGCATTCTGTTCCATAATCCGCTATTTTTCTTCAAAGGTAGTACTTTTTTGCTGAAACGTTTACCCGTTTGCTTAAAAAAGCCTATATTTGAATGTTTTTTAGGGAAGGTTTAAAACGATTATATAATATGTTGACAGCAGAAGACAAGGTCTTATTGGCCGGAAAGGGGATTACGGAAGAGCAAATAGAGGCTCAGTTGCAGACTTTTAAGAAAGGATTTCCATTTTTGAAGTTGAAAGCGACCGCTTCGTTGGCTCATGGTATTTTGGCTCCTTCGGCAGAAGAATGCAGGCATTATGAGGAAGTGTGGAAGGCTTATAAGGAAGAAGGAAAAGCGATAAGCAAGTTTGTTCCGGCTTCGGGGGCAGCCAGCCGTATGTTTAAGAATATGTTTGAATTTCTGGATGCGGAATACGATGTGCCGACCACTGATTTCGAAAAAACTTTTTTTGCGGCGATTCGTGATTTTGCATTCTACGATGAATTGGATGCGGTTTGCATGAAAAATGAAGGTCGCGGGATTGACGGTTTGGTGGCATCCGGCCAATATAAAAAGGTTGTGGCGAACATGCTTCGTCCGGAAGGTTTGAATTACGGCCAGTTGCCTAAAGGATTGCTTACGTTTCACCGATATGAGAACGGTTCGCGCGCTCCGTTGGAGGAACATTTGGTAGAAGCGGCTTTGTATGCTGCCAGCAAAGGAAAGGCTGAAGTTCATTTTACGGTGAGTGCGGAGCACAAAGCTTTGTTCAAGGCATTGGTGGAAGAAAAGCTTCCGATGTATGAAAGAGCATACGGGGTGACGTTCCATGTCACATTCTCCGAACAGAAACCGGCCACGGATACTTTGGCGGCCACGATGGACAATGAACCGTTCCGTGTGGATGGTAAGCTTTTGTTCCGCCCCGGCGGGCACGGTGCGCTTATCGAAAATTTGAATGACTTGCAGGCCGATGTCGTTTTCGTGAAGAATATAGATAATGTGGTGCCGGATCGTTTGAAAGGGGATACGGTTACTTACAAGCAGGTGCTGGCCGGTATTCTGGTAGAGTTGCAACAGAAAGCCTTTGCTTATTTGCGTAAATTAGACAGTGGGGACTATAGCCATGCGGATATCGAAGAAATCATCCGCTTCGTCCAACAGACGCTCTTCTGCCGTCGTGAGGATGTGAAAGAACTGGAAGATGCGGAACTCGTGATTTATTTGCGTAAAAAGTTGAACCGTCCGATGCGTGTCTGCGGCGTGGTGAAAAATGTGGGAGAGCCTGGCGGCGGTCCTTTCTTGGCTTACAATAGCGACGGGACGGTTTCGTTGCAAATTCTTGAAAGCAGTCAGATTGATACCCGGAATCCGGAATATGTGGCCATGTTCAAGAACGGGACGCATTTCAATCCCGTAGATTTGGTTTGTGCAGTGAAGGATTATAAAGGAAACAAGTTCAATCTGCCCGATTATGTGGACCGCAATACGGGATTCATTTCTTATAAAAGTAAAAACGGAAAAGAACTCAAGGCTTTGGAGTTGCCCGGCCTGTGGAATGGGGCTATGAGCGATTGGAATACGGTGTTTGTGGAAGTGCCCCTGAGTACGTTCAATCCGGTGAAAACGGTGAACGACCTTTTGCGTGAGCAACACCAGTAACAACGATAGGTTGTCGGTACATAATTAAGATATTCTTATGACGAAAAAGATTTTATTGTTAGGCTCCGGAGAATTAGGAAAAGAGTTTGTCATTGCGTGCCAACGCAAAGGGCAATATGTAATTGCTTGCGATTCGTATGCACATGCACCGGCTATGCAAGTAGCAGACGAGTGCGAGGTCTTCCACATGCTTGACGGGGATGCGTTGATGGCTGTGGTGGAAAAGCATAAACCGGACATTATCGTCCCCGAAATAGAAGCCATCCGTACGGAGAAACTGTATGATTGCGAGAAGATGGGCATTCAGGTCGTACCGAGTGCCCGGGCTGTGAATTTCACCATGAACCGAAAAGAAATCCGAGAGTTGGCTCATACGGAACTTGGATTGAAAACGGCGGATTATCGTTATGCCAAAACTTTCGATGAGTTGAAGGCTGCGGCCGATGTGATAGGCTTCCCCTGCATCATCAAGCCTTTGATGAGTTCTTCCGGACACGGGCAGAGCAAGGTGGACAGTCCTGCGGATTTGGCACACGCCTGGGAGTATGCATGCGCGGGGGCACGTGGCGATGTGAAAGAAGTCATTGTAGAGCAGTTTATTCCTTTCGACAGTGAAATTACGCTGCTGACGGTGACCCAACAGAACGGGCCTACTTTGTTCTGTCAGCCTATCGGTCACGTGCAAAAAGGAGGAGATTACCGTGAAAGTTTCCAGCCGGCTGCTATTTCTCCCGAAATGCTGAAAGATGCGCAGGATATGGCAGAGAAAATCACGCGTGCCCTGACCGGTGCGGGGATTTGGGGAGTTGAATTCTTCCTGAGCCATAAAGACGGCGTGATATTCTCCGAGTTGAGTCCTCGTCCGCACGATACGGGAATGGTGACTTTGGCAGGCACACAAAATCTTTCGGAATTCGAATTGCACTGCCGTGCCGTTTTAGGTTTGCCGATACCGGAAATTACACAAGAACGAATGGGAGCCAGTGCGGTCATCCTGTCGGAAGTGGAAAGCCACGGAGCACCGAAGTATTCCGGCGAGGAGGAGGTCTGTGCGGCAACGAACACTTATCTGCGTATTTTCGGGAAGCCCGAAGCCCATATAGGGCGCCGTATGGGAGTGGTGGTTTGCTGGGACAAGTTGGATGCCGACCAGGAAGCATTAAGGAATAAATGCAAAGCCCTGGCAAGTAAAGTTAAAGTATATTAATACGTAAATAAGAAATCCGGATATGGAGTGTTTTTTTCAAGAAAAGATATACCTTTGTATCCGATTTGCGACAATAGCTCAGTTGGTAGAGCATTGGCTTCCCAAGCCGAGGGTCGCGGGTTCGAGTCCCGTTTGTCGCTCTCTTATCAGCTATCTTCCATGACCGTAATAATCGCCATTGTTTTGCTCTTGGGATATTGTGCTATTGCAACAGAGCATATCACCAATATCAATAAAGCCGCTGTGGCGATGTTTCTCGGAGTTATTGTTTGGACACTCTACATGGTGGCGGGAAAACAGTATGTAGAAATGATGTACGCGGAGGAATATGCTGATTTCTTAGGCGGAAATGCCTCTAACGTCACTTCTCTTAAGAATTTTATTGCCAATTATATTTTTATCGGTCACGTAGCGGATATTTGTCAGATCGTGCTTTACCTTTTGGCTACGATGTCTATTGTCGATTTGTTGAATACGAACGGTTGTTTTGATTTCATCAGCGAGTGGATTACGACCCGTAATAGCAAGCGTCTTCTGTGGATGGTGGCTTTCATAACCTATGTCTTGTCGGCCAATCTCGACAACCTGACCACGGCTTTGATGATGTTTGCCATCGTGTCAGTTGTTGCCGGGGAGTCGTTTCCGCATGTATTATGGGGCGGTCATTGTGATTGCGGCCAATGCCGGAGGTTGTCTTACGGTAATCGGCGATGTGTCTACTTTGATGCTGTGGGTCAAGGGAGCGGTCACACCGTCCAGTTTTTCGGGTGCCATGTTCTTGCCGTCCATTGTAGCCGTGGCTATTCCCACTTATTTGATTTCCCGCAAGTTGCCGGAACAGATGGATATTAATACGCCTCGTATCCGCTATCGCGGGGATGATACGACTTTGACGCGTTGGCAGCGTATTTTGATGCTGTTCGTGGGAATTGGAGGGCTGTGGTTTATTCCTACGTTTCACAATCTGACCAAGTTGCCTCCTTTTGTCGGAGCGTTGTGTGTATTGGCACTTTTCAGTGTCGTAAACGAGTTGTGCAATCGGCGGTTGATCAAATCCGACCAACCTTTTTTCCGTCCTACACCACGCTTCATGCAGGCAGAGAGTATCCAGACTATTTTATTTTTTATAGGCGTAAGCATGGCTATTTCCGCCATTCAAGAGACGGGGGCACTCTATACGGTTGCCGTATGGTGCGACCAATATATTCATAATATCTACGTATACAGTTTGATATTAGGAGGAATTTCCGCCTTTTTGGATAACGTGGCACTTGTGCTGACCAGCATATCCATGTATGATGTGGTAGGGATGACGGAAAGCATTCCCGGTATGGATCCGGAATACCTTCGTTCATTCGCGCTGAATGGTCAGTATTGGCAATTAGTAGCTTATAGCGGAGGAATCGGCGGCTGTTTGCTTTCCATCGGTTCCACTGCCGGATATGCGTTGATGAAAAGTGAGAACGTTTCCATTTGGTGGTATTTCCGTCACATATCCGGCAAGGTTATGGTGGGGTGGCTTGCCGGCCTTGGAGTTTACTTTTTTATTGATTCGTTTATCAGATAAGAGATAGAACAAAATAATATGCAGATAAACAATACGTTATTTAAGAGGAAAATACTGTCTTTTACGTTGATACAAGTCGCTCTGTTGAGCTTTTTGCTGATTCTTTCCGTGGCGGTGCGTCTTGTGCTTTATCCTCTCAGCTATCTTGAATCTTTGCCTCTTTATTTTATTGTGGGATTCTTCTTTTTGTGGGAGATGCTGCAATTCTTTTTAGTTTCAAGGGAGGCTTTGGAAGATAGCCGGAACATATTACGGTATTATCGCCATGGTATCCTGTGGCGTGTCGGCATATCGATGCTTGCCGGAGGGTGTATCAGTTTTTTCTTGTCTGCACAACCCTTGTTTACGGCTTTGCTTTTTTTGATGTTTCTGGTGGCTGAGTGTATTTTCGATATGATATTTTATCGCCGTTTTCTGAAAGAATAGAAAGAAAGGGTCGCCCGGATGATGGATAAGAAGCGTATCGCCCAGTTGTTGGAGGCTTTGGGGAAGGGACTTTTTGAGAAAGAACATGTGCTTTCCCTGTCCCTTTTGGCGGCAGTTGCCGGTGAGAGTATTTTCCTGCTCGGCCCTCCCGGAACGGCAAAGAGTATGATAGCCCGGAGACTGAAATCGGCTTTCCGGGACGGTCGTTCTTTTGAATATCTGATGTCCCGTTTCAGTACGCCGGATGAGATATTCGGGCCGGTGTCTGTTTCTGCCCTGAAGGACGAAGACCGTTATATGAGAATGACCGAAGGGTATTTGCCCACAGCCGATGTCGTTTTCTTGGATGAGATATGGAAAGCCGGACCCAGCATTCAGAATGCTTTGCTTACGGTGTTGAATGAAAAAGTATATCTGAACGGCAAAGAAGAAATGAGGCTTCCGCTGAAGTTGGTGGTCGCTGCTTCCAATGAACTTCCGGCCGAGGGGGAAAATCTGGATGCGTTGTGGGATCGTTTCCTTGTCCGTTGTGTGGTGGGAGGCATTGCCGATAAAGAACTCTTTAATTTGATGATTTCTTCTACGGTTCAGTCCGAGGTAGAAGTGCCGGATGTCATACGCTTGTCTGCTGATGAGTTACGCGTGTGGGCCGAAGGGATAGATGCGGTGGAGATACCGGTTTTTGTATTTTCATTTGTTCATATATTCCGCAGGCTTCTGACGACTTACAATGTATCGGCAGAAGAAAAAGGAGAGTCCCTGTTTTATGTGTCCGACCGCCGTTGGAAGAAGATGGTACATCTGTGGCGGACTTCTGCCTTTTTGAACGGTTGTTCCGTCGTCCATTTGGCAGATTTGCTTCTGTTGCAGGTCTGTGTATGGGATACTCCGGCTCAGGAGACTGTTTTGGAGCGCCTCTTGACCGACGCTCTTGTGGCAGCCTGTGAAGAGCATGTCGGTGTTCCCCTGTTGTCAGACCGTTTGGCTGCATTGAAAGAAGAGGGGATGTGTGTTTCGGAAACGCATGTGGATTTTAAGGTGGTCAAGGCTTTTTTCTATCAGATACAATCCATGTATCCCGGACGTACAGTGCTGATTTATACGAATGAATACGAAGCGTTAAGTCCGGAGCGGCCGATACCTTTTGTGTTGGTTACCGACCGTCGCAAAACCGGAGCGCAAATACTGCGCAAGTATGAGAAAAGCCGCCATCCGGATGTTTTTCCAAAGGATCTGCTTCAAGTGGTTCGTACTACGACCGGTTTGCAGGTGAATGGACGGAAATATGAATTGCTTCGTGAGGCAGGGGAGGACGGTGAAAACGCAGTGCCCCAGACAGAAGTTTCTTCTCGGATGACTTTTTCATCAGCGATGGCCGAACGTATCGTGGCCGAATTGGGCGAGGTGTCGGCCCGTCTGGAACAATGGCAAAGGGAAGAAGCAGAATATGTACAGACACATTTGTTTTTACAAGACAGGCAAAGGGATATATTGAAAAACGCCTTACGCCGTGTACGTTCTGACATAACCTCTCTGGAAATCGAAAGTCAGGAATTGAGCCATGCAGCCGGCAGGAAATTATCATGAGGGATATGAGCGCGTGCGCCAGTTGTCCGCTCTTTTTCTGAGGCGTTTGCATGAAATAGCCGGTGAGGTTTATGCAGAGGTCTTGTCGTCCGGTGTCATCCGTCCCGAAGAGATGGAGGAAGAAATACAGCGCTATTTCGCCAAAAAGAAATCAGGTTTACAAGACGTATATTCCTATTATGGGGAACAGTGGGACTATTATTATCAGGTCGTTGCTGCTTCGGATGCCGACTTTTTGCCCATGTTGCAACAGGCTCGTTCCGCTTTTGTCCGTTTATATGTTCCGGTCGAATTGGATGCGTCCTATTATATGGAACAGTTGGTGCGTTATCCTCGTACGGATAGCCGCTGGCAGGCTCTCCGCCAACATTTCATAAAGAAGTGGAGGAATCTGTTGGAAGGGCGGGAACGTACGTATCAGAAGCGGCACATAGAACGGCTCTGTGAAGATTATTACCGTATGGTGTCGGCCAATGTCGGTATGTTGCAGAATGTGGGAGGAAAAGGTGAAGGGCCTTCCCCTCGATTAGCCTGGCTTCAGTTGACGCAGTCTCCGGAACTTCGCGTGAAGCTCAGACAGCTTTCGCAGGTAATCCGTAAAAGCCAATTAATTAAGGAACTGAATCACGTTTTAGGGCGTAAGAAAGCGGATGAGCAGCGTTTGTATCAAGCCATGAGCGGAAAGACACCGGTTACTTTGTTACGCTCTGCCACGCACTCCGACATTGTGGGCATTACGGAAGGGAACAATCTGAACGCCCTGCTGCCGATGGAATATTGTTTCTTGTCGGATGCCGCTTTGGAACCGATTTTCTACCGCCGTTATGTCGAAAAGAAACTGGCGGTCTTCGATGCCGTATCCCGGCAGATAGAATATGCCGAAGCTTCTTCGTACAGCGGACGCGACTTACAGAAACGGGCCAAACATGGCCCTTTTGTGGTTTGTGTGGATACGTCCGCTTCGATGGAAGGGGAACGTGAGTTATTGTCCAAGGCGGTAGTGTTGAGTTTAGCCTTGATAGCCGACAAATTGCGCCGCCCCTGTCGCGTGATACTCTTTTCCGACCAAACCGAAGTCATCGAGTTGAATAACCTCTATTCCGACTTGGCCTTATTGGAGACCTTTCTATGCAACTCCTTTCATGGAGGATCCGATATGACTTGTGCGATGAAAGAATCCGTAGAAACTTTGATGCGTGAAGATTTTCGTTATGCCGATTTGCTTTGGCTTTCGGATTTTGAGATGGATCCGCTTCCTCCGATGTGGGTACAATATGTAGAGGAATTGAAGCAATGGGGCATGCGCCTCTATGCCGTGTCTTTCGGTCATCGGTCAGAGACGTCTTATCTCAGGTTGGCCGACCGTGTTTGGACTGCCGATTGACGAATGTCTTTTGATCGTATTTCTAAAGGCACGAGATTCCCGTATTTGTGTGCGTTCCCCCGAATGGATATTTTTGAGCGATTCTCGTGGACTTTTGATTTTTCAAGATGAAAGCGTTGGTTTGATTCTACGTGACAAATATAAAAGAAAAACATGTAAATTCCAGTCTTGTTGAAACTGAAACTACATGCTTTTCGCTCCTAACGTCGTTTTCTAAATCTTCAAGTTTGATACTGAAATAGAAGAAACCCGGTTCTGGGAATCAGAATTTGTTTAATTCAGTGGCATCTATTTTGTTCACTCCGTTCGAGTTTATTTCAGTCTGGTCTGCTGTTCCGGATAGGATAAGTTTACCTACTCCGCTGTTGCGGGCTTTCAAAGAAGTACATTCCATGGTAATATGTATGGTCCCGACTCCGGAGTTCTGAATGTCAACCTTTTTACCTTTAAACTCCACGGTTTGCTTGCTTACGCCACTGCTTTTGCAAGATTAAAATAAAAATGCAACCATCCGAAAGATGATTGCATTTTCCTGTGATTCCGTTGGGACTCGAACCCAAGACCCACGCCTTAGAAGGGCGTTGCTCTAATCCAACTGAGCTACGGAACCGACCTTAAATCGGGTGCAAAGATAGAGGTTTATTTTCATTTCTGCAAGCCGGATGCGTGATTTTTTTAACTTTTCTACCGTCTGCAAAGCAGCTTATAGTCGCAGTAGGCACAAATTTTAGGTACGGAAGTCTGCCGGAAGGGAATTTCCGGATTGAACAATTCCTCCAACACACCTTGTAGCATCTTTTGGAAATCCTCTTTGAAACGGCTGAAATCCGTCACCCGTTCACGGTTGAACACGATGGTCGGGTCATAATCTTCAGCATTGGATTTGTGTACGAAGAACAGGGCCGGGGATACGGGACGCTTTTGTTCGCCTGTCATGACCCAGGCATACAGGAATATCTGGAAGATGTATGAGGGACGGTGCTCGGCGGGTTGTACCAGTTGTTCCATCGAAACGGCTTTTTCCGGTGTACCGCCCGTTTTGTAATCCACGATACGCAAGGTTTCCACTTCCTGCCCCGTGGTTTCGTCCGGCATCCTGACCGTGTCCATGCGGTCTATTTTTCCCCCGATGTCGATGGACAGAGGGTGTCCGTCCGATATGATGTCCACACTTCGGTGGTGTTCCTGTTCCATTTCCTCCAATACGAATTGTTCCATGCGGCTGTCGTGGGCGAGCAGTTGGCGCAGGTAACTGGCCATGACCTTGCGTGCTACAAGCAGTTGCCCGTTGTAGAACACCGTGTCTTCACGTCCTTCAAAGAAGTTTTTCAGGAATGAGGTTTCTATATAAGGAAGTAAAGTTGTTTCCCCACCCTCCAGCAGTCGCTCGATGTCCTGACGACGGATGACGGGGTTACGTTCGGTCAGTTTCCGGTAGACGAGTTCCGCCGCCTCATGGAAGATGGTGCCGAACAGTGCGTTGTCCAAACCGTTTTGCGGGTCTTTGGGTTGCCGTATGCGTGCCACCTGTTGGTAATAAAATTTGAGCGGACAGTCGATGTAAGCGTTGAGTGCCGAAGGGGAGAGGGGGCGCGAACCGGGTTGGCCGCTGCCATAGTTACGGCGCAGGATGTTCATGACTTCCGGTGTCTTGGCTGCTTCCATGCCGTTGTCGGCCGGTACGGCCTGGCCGGATTGCAGGATTTTCAGTTCTACGGGAAAATCCGTTTCGGCCAACAGTTGGCGCAGGAAGCGTGACATCTCGTTTTTGTTCAGTCCGTCGGTAGCGATGTTGTACATGAATGTGATACGTTCCGTACGCTGCACAAGACGGTAAAAATAGAACGCGTATACGGCTATTTTATGTTGTATGGTGGTCAGTCCGAACACTTCCCGCAGGTGGTAGGGAATGAACGAAGTGTCGTTCACGGCTTTGGGCAACATCCCTTCGTTGACGGAGAGCATCAGGATATGCCTGAAATTCAGGTTACGCGTCTCCAATACGCCCATGACCTGCAAGCCTACAGCCGGTTCGCCGTGGAAGGGAATGGTGGTCGTGCCCAGCACGGTGCGCAGCAAGCGGCGCAGGGTGGAGGGCTGTACGTCGAGCGTACGGTCTTCCGTCAGGCGGATGAAGCGGCTAATGACCTGATGGGCACGATAAAGCGCTTCGTGGTACAACTGGCTGTACACGTCGTCTTTCCGGTCTTTTTGTTGTCCGAATGCTGCAGCCAAGCCTTCGAGCAAGGAGCGGATATAGACCAATAAGGCGTGGTTTTCCGCATGCGGACAGAAGATATCCTGTTCCTCCAACAAGGCGGCGTAGGGATGGCTGCGTACGATTTTTTCCTGTTCCGCCCGGAAACAGCGGCGGTCACGGTCGTAACCATCGGTCTGCAAGGAGAGCAAAGCGTTGATGAAACTGTACACCGGCGTGTCGGTCATGGGGAATCCCATGGTGATGTTGGTGCGTTTCACAGGATGCGGCGATGTGGCATCGGGCAGCGAATGGAGCACCGGTTGGAGCAAGGATTCGTTGCAAAGTACGATGGCCGTGTCCTGTTCCGGTTCCGTGAGGGCCGAGTCCAGCCATTGGGGAATATAGCGTGCCTGCGCATTCTCCGAAGTCGTGGCGATGAACTCGATGCGCGGCGGGTTCTTGAAGTTGTCGAAGCATGTTTCTTCCAAGGCGTTGGGGAACTCTTTCAGGTTCTGGCGGATGAAGGTCCCGGCCTCGAAACGGCTTTTCTCGCCGACGTACATCACGTCATAGTCCCAGTAAAAAAGGGCTTGTCCGCGTTCCTGCAAGTAACTGAACAGTCGTTTTTCCACATCGTTGAGCACGTTGAAGCCCACAAAGACATACGTCATGTCCGTAGGGATGCGGTCGGCGCGTTCGGCAAGATGCTCCGCCACGTCCTTATACAACGCCCCTTCGTACAGCATTCCTTTTTCTTTCAGCCGTGCGTTGAACGTGGCATAGATGTCGTCCATCCGGTTCCACAGGGCGAGGAACTTCTCTTTCAGCCGGCTGTTGCCTTCGATGGAAAAGTCCTCGAAAAAATGTTTCAGGGCCTCTTCTTGGCGGGGTGTCAGGAAGTCGCTGTGGTCCAGTTCTTTGATGGATTGTATGTTGCTGAACAGTTTATGAGGATCGGCCAGATGCTTGTCGATGTCGTCGAAGTCGGACAACATGATTTCGCCCCAACCGTAAAAGCGGTCGAGCGATTCCGGGTCGGGTACGAGCGCGGCATAGACACGGTGGAGCTCGCACACCGAGAGTACGTCGTCGCAACGGGTGAAGTCCGACAAAGAATCGAACAGTTCGCTGATGGTACGGTAACGCGGTGCCCATACCGGCCGTCCGGACACGGCAGCCAGTTGCTGGTTCATGAAAAGTCCGGCGCGTTTGTTGGGGAATACCACCGTAACGTCGCGCAGGTTGGTGCCGAAACGGTGTATGAGGTCTTGGGCGATAAGTCGGATGAATGTTTCCATAAAAAACAGGCGGATTAGACTTGAACTTCTTCAAGCCGGTTGTTAAGAATGTACCACAGGTAACCTTTCACGCGGCGGTCCGGTTCCATTAGGCGGAGCTGCTTCATATAACCTCCCACCTGGTCGCGGTATTCGTCGTGCGGACGACCGAATTTGAAGTCCACCACAGTGATTTCGTCTTTGCCGAACATGACCCGGTCGGGGCGGTAAGTGCCGTATTTTCCCGTTTCTTCATAGTATTCCTGCGTCAGGATGGGGCACTCATTGTAAAGCTGCATTGTACCGTCGAACCAACGGGCCACTTCGGGCAAGGCAAATGCTTTTTCCACCTGCTGCTTGAGTGCATCCATTTCGGGTTGTGTACCGATCAGGCCTTCGGTTTCCAAGGTGCGGAGTGCCTTTTCCACGTCGTCGCGGGTATAGATCGTAGAGAATATTTTGTGCATGAGGATACCCATGCGCCTTTTGTCGTTGCGGGAATGCCGGGGCTTGTCCGTATTCGAAAAAGCGTCTAAGAATTCTTCTGCGCGGTTGGATTGGCAGAAGTCGATACGGGCTTCGTAGGAGTGCATGACGACCGGTACCGGACGGTAATCGGTTTCCATGCGGTTGTCGGAGGTTTTGCGGCCGGAAGAATAGGATGTGACTGGTTTGCCGTAAGTAAAGAGCGATGTTTCTCCGTTTTCCCCGTCCGTCTCTTCAACGCCGTCCAACGCGCGCGGCAAGGCGTGGTAAAGCAGGTCGCCCGTCGTGCTGCGTTCATCCATGGTGTAGCGCGTACGGCACCAGGCCAACAGGTTCTTCTCCGCACGGGTGAAGGTCACGTAGAGCGTGTTGAGCGCGTCTACCCGGCGTTGCAGGTGCTCCTCCTCATATTCCCGGCTGAATACGGAGTCGCGCATGGCGGCCTCGATGGTGATGGGGATGACCGGCAGACTGTCGTAGGGCGGTTCGTGCGTTTCGCACCACAGCAGGTCGTTGCGGCGGTTGAAGCCCCGCGTGTCTTGTTCGATGTTCCAGTCGCAATAAGGGACGAATACCGTGTGGAACTGCAATCCCTTGGACTGGTGTACGGTGAAAATCCGGATGCCGTCCACTTCACCGGATGGGATAGAAGCACCGGAGAGCGTTTCGTCCCAATAGGTCAGGAAAGAACGGAGGTCGGAAGGGTTGTCTTGCAGGTAGGCGGTCACCTGGTCGAAATAAGCGAACAGGTAGGCGTCTTCGTCGGGAATACGTCCCAGGTCGAATATTTTATAAAGCTCCTCCTGAAGTTCATAGAGCGGAAGGGTTTTCAGTTCCTCCATGCGGTTCAAATACGTTTCGGGCAGGAACGTTTCGAGGGAACGGGAAGCCAACAGGTTGGCGTCGGCTTCTGTCGACTTTCCGCTGTGCAGGGCCAAAAAGGCCAATGACACACGGTCTTCCGTGTCCGCCATGTAACGCATGGCAGCGATGAGCAGGTTCACGCTCAATGAACTGGACAAGAGGAAAGCCTCGTCCGATACCAGTTTGACCCGGTCGCCGAAACGTTCGGCAAAATGACGGATGATGGGGTCGGCATGCCGACGGTAACGCAGCAGGATGGCCATCTCCCCATAGGGCAGTCCGGCTTCGTGCAGGGTACGGACCTGTTCGCAAAGTTCGTCCAGCATCCGGGTTTCCCAGTCGTCTTCTTTGTCTTTTTCGTCGAAGAAGCGGATTTGCACGTATCCGTCGTTTCCTTTGTCCGGACGGCATTGTTGGGCCACGTCGCCGTAAGCCTCCGCCATTCGGATGGGAGCGTCCGGCGTGAGCCGGTCCAGTTCTTCGGCGGCAGCCGTGAACAGGGCGTTGTTGAACGCGATGATGCGGCGTTCGCTCCGGTAGTTGATGGCAAGGTTCCTTATGTCGGGGCGGTGTACGGCCATTTCCTTCTCTATGTTTTTCAGGATGGTCCAGTCTCCGTTCCGCCAACGGTAGATGCTTTGTTTCACGTCGCCCACGATCAGGTTGCCAAAGCCGGAAGCCATGCTCTCCAACAGCAGGATTTTAAAGTTCTTCCACTGCATGGTGGAAGTGTCTTGGAACTCGTCTATCATCACATGATGGAAAAACGCGCCCATTTTTTCGAAAATGAACGGAGCGTCGTTTTCTTCTATCAGTTCGTGGAGCAGGATGGGGGTCTTGGCCAACAGGAAACGGTTGTTCTCGTGGTTCAAGGCCGTGACCTCCTCGTCGATGACGCCTAACAGCCGCAAAGGGTTGAGGTGTTTCAGTGCCAGCGACGCACTGGTGTGGCGTACGAGTTGTTCGGTCTGGAAGCCGCGCAGTTCCGCCAACAGTTCGCTGAAGTGGGCGGCGGCTTCAACCAAGGCCGCCACGGAGCGGTCGGCCTTGCGGAGCATTTTTTCCGCATTTTCTGTATAACCTTGGAGCGTGCTGCCGAACTCGGCCCTGATGTTGCCGTCTTCGATGCGCCGGAGGTAGGTGTCTATCGTGCCGCCCCGGCTGAATTGGTCGAAGCCGAGTCCCCACGCTTCCATTTCGGCACGGAAGTTGGCTGCCGCGCTCTGCACGACGTCCAAAGAGGCGTGCAACTCGTAGTTGAGCGCGGTGCGGAGTTCGCCGATGCGTTTGTTCTCGCGCAGCACTTCGCGCATTTCGTGTTCCCGGGCCAAATAAGCCTCTTTGAAAATCCATGCGGCGAAGCTTTTCACCTCACGGGCGATGTCCCACCGCTCGTTGTTCGAGATGCGGTCGTCCACATATTCCAGAATCCAGTTCAGGATGGTGGGAGTAAGGTGAAGGCGTTCCATGATGTGGTCTACAGCCGCATGGAGCACTTCCTTGTCGTTGAGGTCCACTTTGAGATTGGCCGTGAGACTCAGTTCGTGTGCTAGGTTTTTCAGCACCGACTGGAAGAAAGAGTCGATGGTTTCCACCCGGAAACGGTTATAGTCGTGCAGGATATGGCATAGGGCCGAGCCGGCACGGCTGCGAATCTCTTCCTCCGGCAACTCGATGCCGTCCGCCCGGAGTTCTTTTTGGAGGGATTCCAGATAATTGGCAGAGGACGGAAGCCCTTTCCAAATGCCGTAAAGTTGCTGGAGGATACGGTCTTTCATTTCGGCCGTAGCCTTATTGGTGAAAGTGACGGCCAGAATGTGGCTGTAGACATGGCGGCTTTCCTGTTCGATCAGCGTCTTGATGTACTGTATGGCCAGGGTGAACGTCTTGCCCGAGCCTGCCGATGCCTTGTAAACAGTCAGACTGGATTTCATGTCGTTCAGGGATTCATGTTCTGGTAAAGATAGCGTTTGATGCTCTTCTTGGCGGTCTTTTCAAACTCTTCGTTTTGCAGCACCACCTTGGTGATTTGCGAATAGGGCGGCAGCTCCTTGTTCAGTTCCTGGCGTGAGATGTCGATCTGCCGCCACAGGGCATGGTCGTCCAACCCGTCTTTCAGGCTTTCGCCCAAATCAGGGTAGACAAGAGCCACCAGTTTCTCATTGCACATGATAACCAATGATTCGTTGACGTAAGGAAGGTTGTTCAACCGCGATTCTATTTCTTCCGGATAAATGTTTTGTCCGCTTGCGCTGAGCAGCATGTTCTTGCAGCGTCCTTTGATGTACACGTCGCCTTCCGGGTTGATGACGGCCATGTCTCCCGTGTGCAGCCAACCGTCGGCGTCGAATATTTGTTCCGTGGCTTCCTGGTTTTTATAGTAGCCCAGCATGGTGTTGCGTCCGCGGCATACCAGTTCGCCGGGAATCCGTGCCGGGTCGGAACTCAGCACTTTCAGTTCCATGCCTTCGGCCGCCCTTCCGCACGACATATAAGCCGTTTCGTACCACGGGCTGTGGCAGATGATGGGGCCGCATTCCGTCATGCCGTAGGCGATGGAATAAGGGAAATTGATGGAACGCACGAACGCTTCCACCTCGGCGTTGAACGGTGCGCCGCCGATGATGACTTCCTTGATGTTCCCCCCGAAAAGGCGCAGGCTTTCCGTGTGTGCCTTTTCCTTGATCTTTTCGCTGATGATGGGGATGTGCAGAAGCAGCTTGCCCAATTTGCTGTCGATTTTCGGAAGGACTTCTTTCTTGAATATCTTTTCGATGACCAATGGCACGCAAGACATGATGCGGGGATGAAACTCTGCCACGGTGGTCATGATGACCTTGGGCGAAGGCATGCGCGTGAGGAAATACAGGTGGGCGCCGAAACATACGCCATAGAGGAAGTCGTAGACCAAACCGAACACGTGTCCCATGGGCAGCATGGATACGATATTGTCGCCGGGCGCGATGCCGATGGTACGGTTGCAGAACAACACGTTGGACACGAGGCTGCGGTAGGGAAGCATGACCCCTTTGGAGAATCCCGTAGTGCCCGAAGTATAATTGATGACGGCGAGCTGTTCCGGTGAGCTTTCGGGCGTGAAATGTACATGTTCGCGAAGGAACATCATGGGAAAACGCTGTCCGAACAGGGCGTTGAGATGTTCGCGGGCGAAAGAAAGTTTTTCGGAGCGGCTGTTCACGAGCGTGAAGTCCTTCACGCAAATGATGCCTTGCAAGGCAGGCATGCGGTTCTCGTTCAGGTTTTCCCACACCTGGTCGCCCACGAACAACAGGCGTGCTTCGCTGTGGTTGACGATGTGGTGCACATTATCCGGCTTGAACTCGTGCAGGATGGGCACGATGACGGCGCCGTAGGTAATGGTGGCCAGAAACGCCACGCACCAGTTTCCGCTGTTGCGTCCGCACAAGGCGATTTTGTCGCCGGGCCGGATATCGGCCGCTTCGAAGAGCAGGTGCATTTTGGCTATTTTACGCGCCACGTCCTTGTATTGCAAGCTCTCTCCGTTGAAATCCGTGAACGCTTTCCGGTCCCAGTTCTTTTTTATGCTGTTTTCGATAAGTTCTATCAGTTTGTCTTCCATATCGTTTGGACGTATATCTTGGTATCGGAGACAAAAGTACAAAAAACAAGGCATATCCGTTTCTTTGTGGGAGACGATTTTGAATTTCGGGCGTAAGTTTTTCTGTAATTTTAAGAGTCTTTCCTCTCCTGTAAGTTTCGCAAATCATCCTTCATGTTTCAGTGAATATCATAAATTGTTCAAAACGAAAAGGTTACAACCTGAAGGATGTTTCATTCATCTTTCAGCCATGTTTCAATCCGCTCCAATGAGGGCTGAAAAAACGTTTGGGGTATGAAATATTTTTTTCTCAGCCGAACGATTTTCCAATCTCAGCCGAACGATTTTCCAATCTCAGCCGAATGATTTTTCAATCTCAGCCAAACGATTTTTCGTTCTGCGCCGAATGAAATGACGTGTGGCTGAAGGATGCCTGAAACATCCTTCAGTTTATAACGGTCATATTATGAGTGACTTATCGTATTGCCTGAAGGATGAAAGATGTTTTTGCAAAATCCCTTGTGTGTAGGGGATGGGATAATTATGACTTTTGCCGGATATTCCAATTAAAATCCGTAATTTTGTCCGTTGAATTATAAAAACGGCGAAAGAAAATGATGGAATTAAGTAAAGGCCAAGAGGTGGCGGCTTTGTTTGATTTGGACGGAGTGGTGTTCGACACCGAGTCTCAGTATTCACTCTTTTGGGGTATGAAAGGGAAGACGTACCATCCCGAAGTGGAGCATTTTGAGAACGTGATAAAGGGACAGACGCTTGTGCAGATTTTCGACCGATGGTTTGCCGGATGCGATGACGTGCAGCGCAAGATAGCCGACGAGTTGGAGGACTTTGAACGGAACATGGCCTACGACTATGTGCCCGGAGTGGAAGATTTCCTTCGCGACCTGCGGCGGGCCGGTATCCGTACGGCTGTCGTAACCAGTTCGAACGATGATAAGATGCAGAACGTGTACCGGGCGCATCCGGATTTCAAGTCATATTTCGACCGTATCCTGACGGCGGAATTTTTCTCCCGTTCCAAACCGGAACCGGACTGTTATCTGTTGGGAGCCGAAGTGTTCGGTCTTCCGGTGACGCGCTGCGTCGTGTTTGAAGATTCTTTCAACGGACTGAAGGCCGGGCGGGCGGCAGGAATGAAGGTGGTCGGTCTTTCCACGACGAATGCGCCGGAGCAGATTCAGGATTTGTGCGACAGGGTGATTCCGGATTTTCGGGACTTCGATGTGGAAAAACTGCTTGAAATGCTCGCCTGAACGGATAATAATGATTAATTTTGCGGCCGATTTTATTAAAAAACAGTATTATGGCAGGATATTTAGTGGAGGATACGCGTAAAGTGACGACGCATCGTCTGATTGAAATGAAACAGCAAGGAAAGAAAATAGCCATGCTGACTTCATACGACTATACGATGGCTCGTATTGTAGACGGTGCCGGAGTGGATGTGATTCTGATTGGCGATTCTGCGTCGAACGTGATGGCGGGCAATACGACCACGCTTCCGATTACATTGAATCAGATGATATACCATGCGACTTCGGTGATGCACGGTGTGGAACGGGCATTGGTCGTATGCGACATGCCTTTCGGTTCTTATCAGGTCAATCCCACGGAAGGAGTGACCAATGCCATCCGTATTATGAAGGAAAGCGGCTGCGACGCTCTGAAACTGGAAGGCGGGGCGGAAATTATCGATACGGTGAAGGCTATATTGGCGGCCGGTATTCCCGTTATGGGGCATTTGGGGCTGACACCGCAGAGTATCAATAAGTTCGGTACATACGCCGTGCGTGCCAAAGACGAGGCCGAGGCGGAGAAACTGGTGGCCGATGCGCATTTACTGGAAGAAGCCGGCTGTTTTGCCATCGTATTGGAAAAGATACCGGCTGCATTGGCCGGTCGGGTAGCCTCTGAATTACATATCCCCATCATCGGTATCGGGGCGGGTTCGCAAGTAGATGGACAGGTCTTGGTGGTCAACGACATGTTGGGGATGAATAAGGGTTTTTCTCCGAAATTCCTCCGACGTTATGCCGATTTGCATACGGTGATGACAGATGCCATCGGGCAATATGTGAGCGACGTAAAAGCCCGGACGTTTCCGGATGAAAACGAGCAGTATTAAGGCGTGGCACAAACCAGTATCGGGCATAAGACCTTGTGGCATGCTGATTTCCTGAAAATCATCTTAGCCAACTTTTGTGTATGCACTTCTTTATATATGTTTTTGCCTGTCGCTCCTGTGTGTATGGGACGAATACCGGGGGAAGACGTGGGAGGAATGTGTGTATCCGTGTTGCTCTTTTGGGTGGGCGTATGTTTACCTGCACCTTTCTGCAATTACTGGTTGGATGCTTACCGGCGGAAAAATGTGGCCTTGTGGGCATTAGCCGTCATCGTATGCGCTACGGGGGCGTTTCTTTTCGATGGTCCGCAGTGGGGGAAGTGGCTGGCGAGGATGATGCAGGGGGCTTCATATAGTGTGTTCCAAATCGCTTTGGGGAGTACTTTGTTGCTGGATTTGTCCGATACGAAAAAGCGGACGGAAGCCGCACATGTCTACTATTGGTTCACTCGTTTGGCTTTGGTTTTCGGTCCCTTGTCGGGTATTGTCGTACCGATGCATTACGGTGTACGCCTTTTTGCCGGAGTATCCGTGGCTTTTCTGCTTTGCGCCGGCCTGTTGGTTATGATGATGCGTGTTCCTTTCAGGGCTCCTTTGGAACCGTCGTGGTGTACATTCGACCGTTTTTGGCTGCCTCGGGGATTCCGGCTCTTTATTCCTCTGACAGGAGTGACCTTTTCCGCCGGATTGATGTTGGGGCAATACCGGGATGCCGGATTTTACTTGTTTTTGGCTGTCGGTTTTTGGTTGGCCTTATGGGGGCATCATCTGTTTTTTAAGGAAAAGTTGCAAACGGAGTTTGCAGTAGGATTCGTTGCTCTCGTGACAAGTGCGTCGTTATGGGGATTGGGGGGCGATATGGAAGGGATGAAATGGTGTATCGCCTTATGCCTGGGAAGCGGCCTCGGTTTTGTGACCAGCCGGTATTTGCTTTCTTATATTCGTATCTGCGAGCATTGCGAGAGAGGAACGGCACAGACTTCTTATCTTTTAGGATGGGATGCCGGACTTTTGGCCGGGTATTCCGTAGCTTTCGGGTTAGGAACGGAAGTCGGACAAACGATATATACTTATATAATAGGGGCTATATTCGTAGGAACGGGAATGTTTCATTTGTTTTTGGTCAGGCCGTGGTATATGCGAAGCAAACGGAAATAGTGTGAAAAGAACTGTGCTAATTTTCTTTAATACGTGGAGAAAACAGATTTGTGTCAGCTCAGAAATATGTTTTTAAACATGTTTTCGATATTAGTTTAGATTTTATTATGTGTTTTTACAGAAATGTCATATCTTTGATACCCAAAAAAACGATAACGGAAATTCCTGCGTTGCAATGTCTCCCACATTGACGATCCAG
>OLVO01001758.1_pt1 | contig 21314 bp, 16 predicted proteins | sample 1672571 | NCBI WGS metagenome assembly OLVO01 (sample SAMEA3136700, study PRJEB25190) | human gut metagenome | biome: human gut; feature: human-associated habitat; material: faeces | place: Austria | collected 2013
TGATCGTGTTCTCCATGGTCGTGCCCTTCCAGATGGTCATGTTCACCCTGTCCAAAACCGCTGACCAGCTCAATCTGAACACCCCCTGGAACATCTGCATCATCTATCTGGGCTTCGGTGCCGGTCTGGCCGTGTTCATGTTCACCGGCTTCATGAAGAGCGTGCCCATGGAAATTGAGGAAGCGGCCATGATCGACGGCTGCAACCCCATTCAGATCTTCTTCAAGGTCGTATTCCCCATCCTCAAGCCCACCATGATCTCCACCGCCATCCTCGAGACCATGTGGGTGTGGAACGACTACCTGCTGCCCACGCTGGTGCTGGACATCAAGAAGTATCGTACCATCCCCATGGCCATCCAGTATTTCCGCGGCGGTTACGGCCGTGTGGAGCTGGCTCCCATGATGGCCTGCATCATCATTGCCATCATCCCCATCATCATCCTGTACATGACCTGCCAGAAATACATCATCGAAGGCGTTGTGGCAGGTGCCGTGAAGGGCTAAGGAGGTGCGCACAATGCGTGCAAGCGGCATTTTGATGCCTGTTTTCAGCCTGCCGGGCCCCTTTGGCATCGGTACGCTGGGAAAAGAGGCCTTTGCATTCGTGGATTTTCTGGCCGAGGCGAAGCAGGCCTTCTGGCAGATCCTGCCCATCGGCCCCACCGGCTACGGCGACAGCCCCTACCAGAGCTTTTCTGCCTTTGCCGGCAACCCTTATTTCATTGATTACCGCCTGCTGGCTTCTGACGGCTGGCTGACCGCTGACGAGATTCCTGCGGAAAGGCCCGTCGGACCCATCGATTACGGTGCGCTCTACAACGAGCGGCCCGTTGTCCTGAAAAAAGCAGCGGATCGTCTGCTGGCCTCTCCTTCCCCCGCTTATGAAGCCTTCTGCCGCGAACACAGCTTCTGGCTGGAGGATTATGCCCTGTTCATGGCAGTGAAGGCCACGCAGGGGCAGGCGGGCCTTGCCGATTGGCCGAACGCGCTGCGCTGCCGCGAGCCGGAAGCCATTGCCGCAGCCAAGGCAGAGCTTGCCGGGAGTATCGACTACTACAAGGCTGTGCAGTTTTTCTTCTACACCCAGTGGAGCGCCCTCAAGTCCTACGCAAACGCGAAGGGCATCCGGCTGGTGGGCGATATCCCCATCTATGTCAGCCCGGATTCCAGCGACCTGTGGACCCACCCGGAGCTGTTCCAGACCGACGGCACCATGCACCTGACGCAGGTAGCCGGATGCCCTCCGGACGCCTTTGCGGCAGACGGACAGCTGTGGGGCAACCCGTTGTACGACTGGCCCGTTCACAAGGCCACCGGCTTTGCATGGTGGAAGCAGCGCATGAAGTACGCCACCTCCATTTACGACGTGGTGCGCATCGACCATTTCCGGGGCTTTGAGAGCTACTACTGCATCCCCGCCGGGGACAAAACGGCAGCGAACGGCCACTGGGAAAAGGGTCCCGACCGGGACTTCATCCATGCCATGCACGAAGCGCTGGGCGAGGGCAGTATCATTGCCGAGGATCTTGGCTACCTGACCCCGGAGGTCAAGGCCATGCTTTCTGCCAGCGGCTACCCGGGCATGAAGATCATGCAGTTCGCCTTCGACAGCCGCGAGTCCGGCAACTATCTGCCCCACACCTACCACCGCAACAGCGTGGTGTACACCGGCACGCACGATAATGTGACGACGGAAGGCTGGCGCATCAACGCCAGTGCAGAGGACGTTGCCTATGCCTGCCGCTATCTGCGCTGCAAGCCTGAGGAACTGACCGAAGCCATGATCTGCGCCTGCCTTGCCAGTGTTTCGGATATGGCCATCATCCCGCTGGCAGACTGGCTGCATCTGGGCAGCGAAGCCCGCATCAATACCCCCAGCACACAGGGTACCAACTGGCAGTGGCGGCTCTCCACTCCCCTGCCGGAAGGTCTTTCTGCTCACATTGCCGGTCTGACCGCGCTGTATGAGCGGGTTGCGTAAAATTTTGCATTCTCTTCAAAGCATCTGCACGGATCCGTGCAGATGCTTTTTATTATTGTTCCGGAACATTTTTTCGGAACCGGAATTGGGTCACGCCGCACGGTTTTACACTGACATTCGTCATTTTGCCGCTTATCTGTAACAATTTGTTCACAAATGTATCATGATTTTACGCAGCTCTGCTCTTGTTATTTTGACACAGTTATGCTACAATTCAGGTAGTATATTATCTGCCTTTATGCAGATTCCACTATGGAAAGGAGTTTTCCCATCATGGACCATCTCTATCAGACCACCATGCTTTTACCGGCTTCCTACGCCGTTATTTCTGAAGAAGAAATGACCTATCTGGACGGCGGCAAGGAGATTCTTCTTGGCAATGTATTTGGCTACGACATCACCTTCAATACCGATCAGTTTGTCATCTTCTGCCAAAGCGCTCTTGTCAATGCACTCCTTCTGGGCGGCAGCTATTCCCTCAGTTATTTCAAAAATACTATTGTCAGCGGAGCCAACAATGGTCTGTCCCCGGCTGGCACCTTCTACCACACCTGGGATAAGATGAACGGCTGGAGCAAGCTTGCTCTGTTTGGTATGGGTACTCTGGCAGGTTATTATGCATACGGTCAGGTCGTAAGCATTATCCGTACGGTCAAGAACATCTACAACGACCTTGTGAACCCCATGCCTGTTTTCAACAACGGACAGGCTTCTGATACGGCAGCCGCCTGATCCCTGCGCTTGACCCTGAGGAAGCAGATCTATTTGTCGGAAAGGAGTTTCATCCATGAAAAAACTTCAGATGCCTCATTCTTATGCATCTGTCCCGGAAGAGGAACTGTATTCCATTTCCGGCGGCGGGCCGTTGGGCGATGCGCTGGATCTTTTCTTCAACAACCTGCGTCTGGATGACTTCTTCTTTAGCGGTGGGTTGATTTCGTTCTCCTTTACCTTCGTTCCTCTTCTGCTGTTCAATGTGGTAAAGACCGGCTTCAATTTTGTGGTCGGTGCTTATGACACGATCTCCAATCTTTTTCATTTTTCCCGTGAGGAAAAGGAAATGGTAGAGTATCTCTCGGATCAGCAGCAGCGGAAACAGCAGGCGCAGAATCAGACCAACGGCTTCTTTCCTGGCTGCTGATTTTATCTAGTTCTCATTCTTACGCATAAAAAGCATCTGCGGTACATATCACACCGCAGATGCTTTTCTTTTTGCTGTTTCAGCCTACCCGTACAGCACCTTGTTCCCGCAGGCGAAGCACATAACAGCTGCCTGCACCGAACACCCGCTCGATCTCGCTGTGATAGCGTTCCAGCAGATTCCTGGGCACATAGGCCTGAATGGTTCCTGCAAAGCCGCCGCCCTGCATCCGCCAGGCACCGCTGCCCTGCAGGATGCACTGGCTCAGCGCCAGCGCCACGGAGAGCCCCTGATGCCGCACATCCGTGCTGCAATAGACATTCTGACACAACGCAAAAGAGGCCCGGCCGCTTTCCAGAACCAGCGCAGCAAAAGCCGCAAACTTTCCCGCCTGCAGCGCGTCCCGCTGTGCAAGCGTACGGGCATTTTCTTCAAAATAGTGAATGGCCCGCAGCACAGCCCTGTCACCGCATTTGCAGCGCAGCTCAGGCAACGCCGCCCAGAATTCGCTTTCCGTCACCTGTCCCAGAACCTTTTTGCCCAACGTCCCGGCCACCTGCTCCATCTCTTTCCGGATGGCTGCAAACTCGCTTGTCAGTTCACTGTGACTGCCGCGCGTATCCGTAACGCACAGGCTCATGCCCGGCGGCAGCAGGCCGTCCGTATGGATCTTTTCGATCTGCGGCGATGCCGGATCTGCAAAGTCTGCAAAGATGATGCCGCCCACCGCACTGGTCAGCTGATCCAAAAGTCCGCTCGGCTTGCCAAAGTAGGTGTTTTCTGCGTACTGGCAGATCTTCGCCAGCTCCGTAGGGGCAAGGCCGCAATCGTACTCCCCGTTCCAGATGACCGCCATTCCCATTTCAAAGGCCGCAGAGCTGGAAAGTCCGGACCCGCGCAGCACATCGCTGGCAGTATAGGCATCAAAGCCGCCCACCGTTTTTCCAACGGCCCGGAACCCCTCCGCAATGCCGCGAATCAGACTGGCGGAGTGGGTCCCCTCCCCTTCCTGCGGGCCTGCTACAGTCAGATCAATGACATCCAATTTGTTGAACCCACGGGACTTTACCCGGACATAGCCATCCGTATTGCGGGCTGCGACCGCCACAAGATCCAGCGTCACCGCCGCCGCAAGGCCGTAACCGTGCTGGTGGTCGGTATGGTTGCCGCCCAGTTCTGCACGGCCCGGTGCTGAATAGACCTGCACCTGCCTGCCCGGGCCGAAATACAGCTCAAACTGCTCCAGTGCGGCGCAGTACCTTGCACGCTGGCGGCAAAGCTCCTGTTCCGTATTTCCGTACAATGCCCGGAGCTTTGGATCCCACTCCCCTGTCGCGATCCGCTGCCGAAGCTGTGTGCTGGTCGCCATGACGATCCCTCCCTCAGAATGCTGTCTTGAGATAGACGGGTTTGTTATGCCTATTGTAATGCATCCAGCACCTTTTTTCAATTTCCATCGCAGAAAAAGCACGAATTTTGGCGTCCAGCTCAAAGAATAAGATGTACTTTTGTTGAACTTGCAGGCAGATGTGTGGTATACTTATCTCAGTGTCGGGCAGAAAGCTGCCTGCAATATGACAAAGTGGAGGAAACGCGGCTATGGCGGACGTATACAAGCAATCCTTCAAGCAAAATTATACCAACAATATTGAGCTGTCCATTTTCAACTGCGGTATCGAACGCTGTGCTCCGGGGCAGACCTGGGGCCCCGGCATCCGGGATCATTACCTGATCCATCTGGTGCTTTCCGGCAAGGGTGTATTCGAGGTGGGTGGCCGCACCTGGGAAGTAAGCCCGGGGGATCTGTTCTTTGCGCGGCCCAGCCAGCTCATCCGTTACACAGCCGATGAGCAGCAGCCGTGGGAGTACAGTTGGGTCGGTTTTAATGGCGCATGTGCCCATAAACTGACTGCACAGCTGCCTTTTACGGATGACTCGCCTGTGCATCACACGCAGGATCCGGAGGGAATGCGTACCGCACTGGCCAACATTTATTCCTCTCGTGGGCTGCAGCCGCAGGACGAAGCCGCCATGGTGGGATATCTGTACCTGTTCATTGCTTCCCTGATGAAGGAGACCAGCGTCGGCAAGCCTCACACGGCTTCTTCTTCCAGCCAGTATGTGCTCAATGCAATCAAGTATATCCAATTCAATTATTCTCACGATATCTCCATCGACGATGTAGCAAAAAGTGTAGGCGTATCCCGCAGCCACCTTTATCGTGTGTTCATGTTGAATGTAGGCAAGAGCCCCATCGATTACCTTACCGAGTACCGTATCAACGAAGCCTGCAAGCTGCTGCGTGCAGGCAATCTGTCCATTGCAGAGGTCGCTGTTTCGGTAGGCTTCTTCGACCAGTTCTATTTTTCGCGGGTATTCAAGCGTGCCAAGGGCGTGCCGCCCAGCAAGTATTTTGCGGCACAGGCAGATGCCCCTGCCGACGGCACCGACCACCAGTAAAGGAGACCCTTCATGCCCTTACAGAAAAATCAAGTTCTCACTCTGCAGGTGGAGCGCCTGTCCAGCGATGGCAGCGGTGTCGCCCACAGCCCGGAGGGTGAGACCGTGTTCATTCCCGGTGCAGCGCCCGGCGATGAAGCCCGGGTACGCATCGTCAAGGACTGCAAGCGCTACGCTTTCGGCATTCTGGACGAGGTGCTCACGCCCTCGCCGGATCGCATCCCGGTGGACTGTGCTGTGGCCGGTCCCTGCGGCGGCTGCAGCCTGCGGCATCTGGACTATGCCGCCGAGCTCCGCGCCAAGCAGGAGAATGTTGCAGACGCCTTTGCACGCATCGGCGGGCTGGATGTTCCGGTTCTTCCCATCGTAGGCTCCCCGGAGATCGACCGATACCGCAACAAAGTCCAGTTTCCGGTCGGAACAGACAAAGCCGGCCGCCCCTGCATTGGTTTTTATGCCGGGCGTACCCACCGTATCGTTCCCTGTCCGGACTGCCGCCTGCAGCCCGGCATACTGAATGAGATCGGCAACACACTGTGCGCATTCTTTGCAGAAAAAGGCATCCACCCCTACAATGAGGAGACCGGCAAGGGCCTTGTACGGCATATCTTCCTGCGGCGTGGTGCACACAGCGGACAAATCATGGTGTGTCTGGTATCCACTCGTGCGAAGATTCCTTCAGCCGACGAGCTGTGCACCCGGCTGAAGGAGGCGTTTCCGGACATTGTCACCATCTTGCTGAATGTCAACGCAAAAAGCACCAATGTCATCCTTGGTTCCGAGACTCACACCCTGTATGGACAGGGGTATATTGAAGACACCCTCTGCGGCGTCCCGGTGCAGCTTGGCCCGCTTTCGTTTTATCAGGTAAACACGCTTGCCGCTGAGCAGCTCTACGGCATCGCTGCCGAATACGCCCAGCTGACACCGGATGACCTTTTGCTGGATCTCTACTGCGGCATGGGCACCATCGGCCTTTCCATGGCAGACCACTGCCGTGAGCTGGTGGGCGTAGAGATCGTACCCGAAGCCATCGAAAGCGCCAAGGCCAATGCCGCCCGCATGGGTGCAGCGGTTTCCGCCAAGAGCCGCTTCTTCTGCGCTGATGCCGGGCAGGCGGCCGCGCAGCTGGCCGCCGAGGGCCTGCACCCGGATGTCGTGATGCTGGACCCGCCCCGCAAAGGCTGCGACGAGGCCACCCTTTCTGCCGTGGTACGCATGGCCCCCCGCCGGGTGGTCTACGTCAGCTGCAACCCCGCCACCGCCGCCCGGGACGCCGCATGGTTGGAACAAAATGGGTATCACGCAGAGAAAGTGCAGCCTGTGGATCTGTTTCCAAGGACGAAGCATGTGGAATGTGTCATTGCACTTTCCAAGGGTGAGATCGACTCCAAAAAAGTCCGTGTAGAGTTCTCTTTGGAGGGTATGGACACTTCAGGATTGCAAAAGGGTGCGACCTATCCTGAAATCAAGGCACGTGTGTTGGAACAGACTGGGCTGAAGGTTTCTTCCCTGTATATCTCGCAGGTCAAGCAGAAATGCGGTCTGGAGGTACGGGAGAACCACCACAAGGCGAAGTCCGAAAATACAAAGCAGCCCCAGTGTCCGAAGGAGAAAGAAGATGCAATTGTGGAAGCATTGAAGCATTTTCAGATGATTTGATTTACTGTATGCCCGTCTGATTTTCAGGCGGGCATTTTCTTTTGCCGGAATATGGTGTTTCCACTTTTATCGTGGTACAATAGATGCAAGAATCATTTTTCAGGAAAAGCAATCTTCCGTCCACTTTATGGGACACCCATTGTTGTAAAATCAGGATGTCCACCTATCACAAAAAACAAGGAGCAACGTATGCCAAACGATAAGATCACCGCCGTAGGTGCCAACATTGCCGAAAAAGCCGCCATGATCTGGAACGTAGCCGATATGCTGCGTGGGCCGTTCAAGCCCCACGAGTACGGTCTGGTCATTCTGCCCATGACCGTGGTGAAGCGGTTCCACGACTGCCTGCTGCCCACCCATCAGGCAGTGCTGGACACCTATGAAAAGGTGAAAAAGCTGCAGGTCATCGACGGCTTTTTGCAGAAAGCCTCCGGTTACCAGTTCTATAACACCAGCCGGTTCACCTTCGAGACCCTGCTGGCAGACCCGGACAACATTGAGTCCAACTTCCGGGATTACCTGTCCGGTTTCTCTGCCAACGCACAGGACGTGCTGGCAAAGTTCGACTTTGACAACATCATCAAGCGGATGGTGGAGAGCAACACCCTCTACCTCGTTATCAAGGAGTTCGGCTCTGAGAAGGGCTATCTTGGCCCGGACAAGATCAGCGCCGTGGACTGCGGCTACATCTTCGAGGATCTGGTGCGGCGGTTCTCCGAGAGCTTTGGCGAGGAGGCAGGAGCCCACTTCACCAGCCGGGATATCATCTATCTGATGACCGACCTGCTGCTGTCTGAAGCCGACCTGGACACCAGCAGCATGACCGTTTACGATATGGCCATGGGCACCAGCCAAATGCTGAGCTGCATGGAGGAGCGCATCCACGAGCTGAACAGCGACATTGAGGTGACCTGCTTCGGGCAGGAGTTCAACCCCTCCACCTTTGCCATCGCCAAGGCGGACATGATGATCCGGGGCGGCGATCCTAACAATATGCGGTTCGGTGATACTTTGTCGGAGGATCAGTTCCCCGGGTTCACCTTCCAGTACATCATCTCCAACCCGCCCTTCGGCATCGACTGGAAGCGGGAGCAGAAGGCAGTGGAAGCCGAGGCCGCCCGGGGCGAGATGGGGCGTTTTGCGCCCGGTCTGCCCAAGATCAGCGATGGTCAGCAGCTTTTTGTGCTGAACGGCCTTGCCAAGCTGGCAAACAAGGGCAAGATGGCCATTATCCAGAACGGCTCTCCCCTGTTCAGCGGCGATGCCGGCAGCGGCCCCAGCAACATCCGGCAGTATATTCTGGAAAACGACTGGCTGGACTGCATCATCCAGCTTTCCACCGATATGTTCATGAACACCGGCATCTCCACCTACATCTGGGTGCTCAGCAAGGATAAGCCCGCCCACCGTGCGGGCAAGGTGCAGCTTATTGACGCCAGCCACTGCTTCGAGCCCCGCCGCAAGAGCATCGGCACCAAGCGCAACGACATCACAGATGCCTGCCGGGAGCTGATCGTCACCGCCTACGGCGAATTTGCCAACGGCAAGGTGTACGGCGACAAAAACGGCATCTACTGCGAGAGCAAGGTGTTCGAGAGCGTGGAGTTCGGCTACAACAAGATCGTGGTGGAGCGCCCCCAGCGGGACGAAGCAGGCAACATCCTCCTGAAGCGCGGCAAGCCTGTGCCGGACACCAGCCTGCGGGACACCGAAAACGTGCCGCTGGTGCAGGATATTGACGCCTACTTTGCCCGGGAAGTTCTGCCCTACGCCCCCGACGCATGGATCGACCACAGCAAGACCAAGGTGGGCTACGAGATCCCCATGACCCGCTATTTCTACGAGTATCAGGCGCCGGAAGCCGTGGAGGATATCGTGGCGCGCATTACCGCACTGGAACAGGATATCTCCGCCGGGCTGGCAGAGCTGTTTCATAAGGAGGGATAATTCATGGATAAAAATGAACGAAAAAGCATGATTAAAGTTCGTGGTGGATTTAGTGAGCGAATTGGAAAGCCCACCTGTGCAGTCACAATTCAATTAGACGAATTCGATGACCGAACTAGAACTTTCATCAGTAATCTTTTATTCGATTTTTTGCAGATTACCTTTCAGAATGCCGAACAATTCAGGAAACAGCCCTACGGAAATATATCGACTCCTTTATCAAGTGACTTTTGTAAAGATTTGGGACAGGATGTATTTTCTTTTTGCAATCACCTTAAAGAAGGCTATGTTTATAAATGGGATGATTTCTACACTACCAACATTGAAAATGTACTTAATAATGCCAGTTATAATGAAGTTCTTGATTTGCTAGAGTATATCTGCAACTGGTTATCAGCCAAAACGTACTCTTGCTCTGAGCAGTTCCAAAAAAGTTTCAATTCTTTATTTCAACAAGAGTATGTCGGGTATCGTTTTGTATCTGGCCAAATTGTTCCTATCACAGATGAACTTGAAATCCGTGAAATAGAACAAGCCTGTAAAACTCCTTTTGACGGTGCTCGCACTCAGCTTCAAAAGGCCCTTGGATTTTTATCTGACCGAGAAAATCCAGACTATAAAAACTGCGTTAAAGAAAGTATCAGTGCTGTCGAATCTGTCTGCAAGGTTATTTCTGGCAACGAAAAGGCTACATTAAAAGATGCACTCAATGGTTTAATTTCCAACGGTATGAACATCCACGGCAGCTTAAAGTCTGCTATTTTAGCCTTATATGGCTACGCTTCCGATGAAGGCGGCATTCGTCACGCCGAACGCGAAACCGAAAGCACTGTCACTTTTGAGGAAGCTAAATTCATGATGGTCACTTGTAGTGCAATCGTCAACTATCTGGTTGCAGAATACGGAAAGCATGGTACAGAAAATGCGTAAAATGAAAGACAGCGGCATTGAATGGATCGGGGAAATCCCAGAGGGGTGGGAGGTTTCCCAATTGAAATATGCAACCCGGTGGAAAAGCGAGAAGGGATGTCCAGATGCACCCGTTTTATCTCTCTATCGTGACTTCGGTGTTGTCCCAAAAGACAGCCGCAATGATAACCACAACGTAACTTCCTTAGATACTTCTAATTATAAAGTCGTTGATATTGGAGATTTAGTTATCAATAAAATGAAAGCATGGCAGGGTTCTATGGCGGTTTCTGATTACCGAGGAATTGTTAGTCCAGCTTATCATGTATGTAGCATTACGAGTAATAAGGTCAACAAGCGCTATCTACATCATCTTTTGAGGAATCCAGCATATCTGCCCGAATATGTACGCCTTTCAACCGGTATGAGAATCGGTCAATGGGATTTAGGATTCGATGATTTCAAAAATATTCCGTTTCTCATTCCTCCGTTTGACGAACAGGCAAAAATCGCAGATTATCTTGATAATGGTTGTACCTCTCTCGATTCCATCCTCGACAAAACTCATTCCAGTATTGAAGCATACAAAAAGCTCAAGCAAGCAGTTATTACGCAAGCTGTTACCAAAGGCGTGCGTGGTAAGCGGGAGATGAAGGATAGCGGAGTTGAGTGGATTTCTGAAATTCCTGCAAACTGGACAGTAAAACGCGGAAAACAATTATTTTCTGAAACGAATGAGCGTTCTGAAACCGGAAGTGAAGAGTTGCTTACCGTATCTCATATCACAGGTGTTACTCCAAGAAGTCAAAAGAATGTTAATATGTTCAAGTCCGAATCTCTTGTCGGTTATAAAATTTGTCACAATGGTGACCTAGCCGCCAATACCATGTGGATGTGGCAGGGAGCTATCGGTGTTTCTAAATTTCATGGTGTAATCAGCCCCTCTTACAATACATACCGTCAGAAAACAAATGATTACTACTTTGAATATTTAGATTTTCTACTTCGTATTCGTCCTCTTATTGATGCCTACACGATTCATTCAACTGGAATCACTCTTTCAAGATTGCGGTTATATCCAGATTCTTTTTTATCCCTCTATTTTATTGTTCCTCCAATTACCGAACAAAAAGAAATTGCCGACTACCTTGACACTAAGTGCGCCGAGATTGACAGGTTGATTGCAAAAAAGGAGCAGCTGGTAAAAGAGCTGGAAAGCTACAAGAAAAGTTTGATTTATGAGGTTGTAACAGGGAAACGGGAGGTGTAAAATGGAGACAGCTTCAAATATTATTTCTATATTGTCTAGTATTATCGGTGGTCTATTTACTTTCGGTGGCGTGTGGTTAACTATCAAACATGAGCAAAAGAAAGAGCGACGCAATTATTTAGAGAGCATCAAACCTTACTTAGTCGTACAGCATTTAGTTGATCTTTCTAAAAGTGAAATTCAAAACATTAAAACACTTTCCATCCCGAATGATTCTGCCACTCCCCTTCCTTCGTTAACCCAAACTTCTGTTGTTTATCATTGGGAAAATTTAGTTCTTACGAATGTGAGTAATAGTACTGGCATCTTTGCTTATATAAAAATCAATAATTCCCCTTATGCTTTCCCGACTAAATCCCCCATAAAACCTTTTGAAACTTTTCAAATTATTGGAAATCTCATCTCAATTTTTATATTCTCTTCTATTGAATCTATCTCACTTGGCGTTTACGATAGCAATTTCAATTTGTATGAATATCCTTTGCACTTCCGAATTGAAGAGTATACCGGCGACCCACATCCAAAACTTTCCTGCAAAGAAAAAGTAATAAAGTTTGACGCTATTGACTGTCAAACCCATGCAATGAAAAACTAAGGAGGTCTAACCATGCCCCTCAACACCACCGAAAAGCAGTTTGAATCGGACATTGCGGCGGCGCTGCTCTCCCCTGCCGGGGGCTACACCCGCAACGGGGATTGCTACGACCCCAAGCTGGGGCTGTTTGTGGATACCCTGATCCGCTTTGTGCAAAAGACCCAGCCCAACGAGTGGGCATTTTTTGAAAAGCAGAACCCAGTAAACCCAGTGCGGAAGTTCTGCACGGCCTTTAACAATGCCTGCGATGCGGACGGGCTGCTTTCGGTGCTACGGTATGGGTTCAAGCACCGGGGACGGCGGTTCCGGGTGTGCTATTTTCAGCCGGAATCCGCGCTGAACCAGAAGGACGCCCAGCGCTACGCCCAAAACGAGATCACCTGCAACCGGCAGTGGTTCTACTCCGACACCACCCACAACTCGGTGGACATGGTGTTGGCGGTAAACGGCATCCCGGTGTTCGCCTTTGAGCTGAAGAACCAGTTCACCGGGCAGACCGTGGAGAATGCCAAACAGCAGTGGATGCACGACCGGGACCCCCGGGAGGTGTGTTTCCAGTTCAATAAGCGCATTCTGGGCTACTTTTGCGTAGACCTGACCGAGGTGTGGATGGCCACCCGGCTGGCGGGCAAGGACACCCGCTTTCTTCCCTTCAATCAGGGCTCCAACGGTGCCGGGCGGGACGGCGGTGCAGGCAACCCACCCAACCCCAGCGGCTACCTTACCGCCTACCTCTGGGAAGAAGTGTTCCAGAAGGACAGCATGATGGACATCCTGCAAAAGTTTATGAGCCTGCAGGACGGCAAGACCCTCATCTTTCCCCGGTACCACCAGCTGGACGTGGTGCGCAAGCTGGTGGCAGATGTGCGGCAGAAGGGTGCCGGGCAGCACTATCTCATCCAGCACAGCGCCGGGTCGGGCAAGTCCAACTCCATTGCTTGGACGGCGTACCGGCTGGCTTCCCTGTTCAACACCGAGAACAAGCCGGTGTTTGCCAGCGTCATCGTAGTTACTGACCGCACCGTGCTGGACGCGCAGCTGCAGGAGACCATCTCCGGCTTCGACCATACGCTGGGTGCGGTGGAGGCCATCGGCGAGGACAAAAACTCCGGCGACCTGCGGGATGCCATCAACAACGGCGCACGCATCATCATCACCACGCTGCAAAAGTTCCCGGTCATCTATACTGAGGTGAACAAGACCGCTGGGAAGAACTATGCCGTTATCATCGATGAAGCGCACTCCTCCCAGACCGGCACTTCTGCATTAAAGCTGAAAGCCGCCCTTGCCGACACCGAGGATGCGCTGCGGGAATATGCCGAGCTGGAGGGCAAAGCGGAGGACGAGATCGACCCGGAGGATGCACTGGTGAAGGAGTTGACCTCCCACGGGCGGCACAAGAACCTGTCCTTCTTTGCCTTTACCGCCACCCCAAAAGCCGCCACGCTGGAGCTGTTCGGCACCGAGTACCCGGACGGCAGCCACCACCCCTTCCACATTTACAGTATGCGGCAGGCTATCGAGGAAGGGTTCATTCTGGATGTGCTGCAAAACTACATGACCTATTCCACCTGCTTCAAGATCGCCAAGACCATCCCGGATAACCCCGACCTGCCTGCCAGCCGGGCGGCAAAGCTCATCCGCAAGTATGAAGAGCTGCACCCCTACAACATCAGCCAGAAGGCAAAGATCATTGTAGAGACCTTCCGGGAGACCACCAGCCACAAGATCGGCGGGCGGGGCAAGATGATGGTAGTCACCTCCTCCCGATTGGCGGCGGTGCGATACTTCCATGAGGTCAAGCGCTACATTGCGGAGCAGGGCTATGATGATGTGCAGATCTTAGCGGCATTTTCCGGTGCCGTACCGGACGGCGGCGTGGAGTACACGGAGCAGTCCCTGAACGTCCGCGCCGATGGCAGCCACATTGCAGAGAGCCAGACCAAAAAGGAGTTCCACAACAACTTCAATGTGCTCATCGTGGCAGAAAAATACCAGACCGGTTTTGACGAACCGCTGCTCCATACCATGATCGTGGACAAAAAGCTGAAGGGCGTCAAGGCGGTGCAGACCCTCTCCCGGTTGAACCGTACCTGTCCCGGCAAAACCGACACCTTTGTGCTGGATTTTGTGAACAAGGCAGAGGACATCCGGGAGGCCTTCCAGCCCTTTTATCAGGAGACGTTTCTGGAGCAGGAGGTCAACACTGACCTCATTTACAAGACCCAGAAGGAGCTGCGGAGCTTTGCCGTTTATTCCGATGCAGACGTGGAAGCCTTTGCCAAGGAGTATTTCCGCAGCACCAAGCAGGATAAAAACGCCGTGGGCCGCATGAGCAGCGTCTTGAAGCCGGTGGCAGACCGCTACAACCAGAAAACGCAGGCCGAGCGGTACCAGTTCCGCCGTCTGCTGCGCAGCCTTGTCAAGTGGTACGGCTACGTTTCACAGGTGGCACGGATGTTCGATGAAGAGCTGCACAAGGAGAACGTATTCTGCGCTTACCTGCTCAAGCTGCTGCCGCCGGACGAGGTCTCTCCGCTGGACTTAGAGGGCAAATTACAGTTGGAGTATTACAAGCTGCAAAAGACCTTTGCCGGCACTATCGAGCTGGAACACGCCAAGGGCGTCTACGAGCCAGTCACCCAGAAAGGCGCTCTCGGCCACGACCCCAAGGAGCCGCTGGACGAGATCATTTTGAAGATCAACGAGAAGTTCAAGGGCGAGTTCACCAATGCCGACCGGGTGCTGCTTACCGCCCTGCATGACCGTCTGCTGGCCGACCCGAAGCTGGCAAAGCTGGCGCGCAGCTCCGACCCGCAGATCTTTACCGAGAGCATCTTTCCCAAAGCCTTTGACGCTGCCGCACAGGACAGCTATCTCGAAGCGCAGGACACCTTCTCTTCCCTGTTTGAGGACACCAGCAAGTACAAGGCTATTATGTCAGCTCTGGCAGAGTGGCTGTATGGGGAATTCCGCAAGAAGTAAAACAGTTTTTCTTTTTATTTGCTTAAAACAGCCTGCATCCACGGGATGCAGTTCGAGGTTTTGGGTGTTCCCAACAAGTATTTTGCAAAGCAAAATAAGCAGATGTATATACGTCTGCATTGCTTGCGGGTGCTATGAAGCCTCTCAACGTGCTTCCCAAATTTGAAAATCATTTTGCAATCGAGACCGTCCGTTTTCAAGTTCAACTTGAAGCGGACGGTTATTTTTTGCTCAGGAAGTTTTCGAGTTTGCAATCGCAGCAAGCAGGGCAAGCCGGTACCACCTCGCAAGTTTTGAACCTGATTTTTTACAAATCCAGCTTCAAAACACTTGTTGGGCTTCGCCCAAACCCGATATTCCGCACAAAATTGCGCTGACCGTGTATTCTCGCTGATGCCGAATGAGCAAATTTTCTTGGAGAAAAATTTGTTCTATGAAAATCGGCGTTGATTCATCCAATATCACATCAAACCGGAACTATTACTTCCGGTTTTGAAGGTAAAAAGCGGAAGTATCACTTCCTAAAAATTTGAATAACTTTATGGTATGCAAAGCAACCTAAGTGTCCGAAGGATAAAGAGGATGCGATTGTGGAAGCATTGAAGTATTTTAAGATAATCTGATAAGCAATCCCCAGTCTATACCGATTCTAGTCGGTTTAGACTGGGGATTTTTCAATCATCCGTTGGATTCATGATTGCATTCAGATTGTCTATCACGAATTCCTGTGCATTCTCATCGTAGACAACGCACGGATATTCTCCATGTACTCCTGTACGGATTTCAGTAGTGATTCCCATCGCAATACCACTGGCAGTTGGAACCTTGCGACATTTTCCATCTGAAATATCTTCCTCCTCCATAAGTCCAACTTTTACCAGCCACGTGGTGATGGTTCGATAAGATACCTTCCGCATTTTCTTTTCGTCCAGAATCTCATTTACTTTATAGCTGATTCCACTGGCAGGTATCGGTGTTTTTGACGGTACATATTGCAGCTTTTCTTCTTCCGTAATGTAAAACAGTTTCTTATCCTTCTCGGACACCTTTTTAGGTTCATGACCATCAAGCTGTTTTCTCAGGACATCGGATACAAAGAACAGGCATCGAGAAATCTTTACGTTATTCACGATGTCCTGTTCTGGAATCGGTGTTCCATCCAGTGGATTCACCCCATTGGCAAGGCTGTCAATATAGTGTTTTGCGTGGTGGAGTTTTTCCTGTTCAGTCATCGAGCACACTCTCCTGTACACTTTACATAATATAGAGTTCTATTGTCTTATCAGACATTCAAAATCTTCTGAACTGCATACGACTTTGCATATTGTCCGCACAATTCACACATAAAAAGCCCACTGCGTGCAGATACCGATTCTCCCGGATGGCTACGGGCGACTTCTTCAGGTGCGATATGAGTCCAGCCCTTAGAAGACCACACACATACATGCGTTAGTGATCCCATAATAGTTCTCCTCATACACTTTGTCGAACCCAATTATAATAGATTAATATTACCACTAATAGTTCAACAATAAAATAGAAATTCCAAACAGCCGCATTTTATCCAAATCATTCGGTTGAAATTTGTTTGTTATACCAGTTTTTTCGGTACATCAGCCTGCATCCGGCGGATGCAGTTCACGGGTTTTGGTGTCCCCCAACAAGCATTTTGCAATGAAAAAGTTGCCGTTGTATATCTCATCTCTGAAATCCTGGAGGAAACATTTTGTTTTTTCGTCTGTCTACTTGACAGGGAGCGGTTCACTATCCTTGTGCAACAGCCTCTTGTCTTTCTGTGGGCGTGCTTTCACCGGGCGGTTACCTATGAAGCCTCTCAACGTGCTTCCCGTATTTGAAAAAAGACGCCTGTCCTCGGTTTTTCCCGAGGGCAGGCGTCCTTTGATTTTTGCGGGCAACGAAATTTTTATCAGGACAGGATCATGCGGTCGTTTGCAAACTCACCGCCGCTGGCGATCTGGAATTTGGCCAGCAGGTCAGAAACATGCAGATTCTTCTTTTCCTCACCGGCCACGTCATAGATGATGTGGCCCTCGTGCATCATGATGAGGCGGTTGCCATACTTGATGGCATCCTTCATGTTATGGGTGATCATCATAGTGGTCAGGTGGTTTTCCTCCACGATCTTGGCTGATAGGGTCAGCACCTTTAATGCCGTCTTAGGGTCCAATGCCGCCGTGTGCTCGTCCAGCAGCAGCAGCTTGGGCTTGTTCATGGTAGCCATCAGCAGGGTCAGTGCCTGACGCTGACCGCCGGAAAGCAGGCCTACACGGGCAGTCAGACGATTTTCAAGGCCCAGATCAAGGGTCTTGAGTAGCTCACGATACTGCTCACGCTCGGCCTTCGTGATGCCGATGCGCAGGGTACGTGGCTTGCCGCGGCGGGCTGCCAGCGCAAGGTTTTCTTCGATCTGCATAGTAGCGGCGGTGCCGGTCATGGGATCCTGAAATACACGGCCGATATAGGCTGCGCGCTGATGCTCGCTCAGGCGGGTGACATCCACACCATCAATGATGATCTTGCCCTCATCCACCGGCCACACACCGGCAACAGCATTGAGCATCGTAGATTTGCCCGCACCATTGCCGCCGATCACAGTGACAAAATCGCCCTCATTCAGCTTCAGGTTCAGGCCGTTCAGGGCAGTTTTCTGGTTGACCGTGCCAGCGTTAAAGGTCTTGGAAACGTTCTGGATCTCAAGCATTTTTTTCATCCTCCTTTGCCTTCTTCACCGGCTTCGAGAAGTACTTGCCCTTCCAGTACGGCACGGCAAGGAAAATTGCCACCACGGAGGCGCTCAGCAGCTTGAGCAGGTTTGCGTCAAAGCCCAGCGTCAGCACCAGCTGGATCACAATGTAGTAGATGATGGCACCCAGAGAAACGGCAGCCATCTTGAGTGCAAAGTTGTGGAAGATGCGGCTGAACAGTGCCTCGCCGATGATAACCGCAGCCAGACCAATGACGATGGCGCCACGGCCCATGCCGACATCTGCAAAGCCCTGATACTGGCTCAGCAGCGCACCGGACAGGGCCACAAGGCCATTGGAGACCGCCAGACCCAGCACAATATTGAAGTTGGTGTTAATGCCCTGCGCCCGGGACATTGCGGGGTTGGATCCGGTAGCACGGATGGCGCAGCCCAGCTCGGTGCCAAAGAACCAGTACAGGATGCCGATAAGCGCAGCGGTAACGATGATGACCATGATGATGGGGTTATGGATTGCAAATTCCTTGACCCAGCGCAGAGAGATCAGCAGACTGTACTTATCCACATTGATAGCCTGATTGGCCTTGCCCATGATTTTGAGGTTGATGGAATACAGCGAAAGCTGGGTCAGGATACCGGCAAGGATAGCCGGGATTCCCATAAAAGTGTGCAGGATGCCGGTGACAAAGCCTGCCAGCAAGCCAGCCAACAGCGCCACGAACAGCGAGACCCAGACATTCTGGCCGGACAGCAGGCACATGACGCACACTGCGCCGCCGGTGCCAAAGGAACCATCCACAGTCAGGTCAGCCACATCCAAAATGCGGTAGGTCAGATACACGCCAATGGCCATGATGCCCCAGATAAGGCCCTGTGCGCAGGCACCCGGCAAAGCGCCCGGCAGATTTGCCAATCTTGCAATAACGTCCAAAACAATTCCTCCTGATTCTGATACACTTTTTTATTCACCCGTTTGAATACGGGAAAGCGGAGAAGAGCGTTTTCAGCCCTTCTCCGCTGATTTTCTATTTTATTTTCCGAAATACTTTAGCCTTCGATTTCCTCGTAGCCATCGGGAACGGTCAGGCCCAGATCGTCGCAGATGGCCTTGTTGTACTTCTTGGTCACATCGGTGTACTCGATGGGCATGGAAGAAACATCAGCCTCGCCGTTCAGGATCTTGACTGCCATCTCACCGGTGGTGTAGCCCAGATCGTAGTAGCTGATGGAAAGGGTAGCCACACCGCAACCGGCGCAGATGCCCTCTTCGCCTGCGAACACAGGCTTCTTTGCCGGGCGGCAGATACCGTCCACGATGCCGGTGTTGGCAGCGACCGTATTATCGGTAGGAACGTACAGAGCATCGTTCTCGTCCGCAGCCTTCTGGCAGACAGAGGACAGGTCGTTAGAATCAGAGAAAGCGTACTGAGTAACGGTGACACCCTTTTCCTCCAGATACTTCTGAACCTCGTCCACCTGATACTGGCTGTTGGCCTCAGCAGAGCAGTACAGCAGACCAACCTTCTTGGCCTCAGGCATCCACTCCACGATCATCTCAGCCTGCTGATCCAGCGGGGCCAGATCGGAAGTGCCGGAGATATTGCCGCCCACAACGCCGTCGAAATCGGTCAGGCCCAAAGCAACACCGTACTCGGTAACAGAGGTGCCCAGCACCGGGATGGTGTTGGTGGCAGACTGTGCAGCCTGCAGGGCAGGAGTGGCGTTTGCCATAATCAGATCCACACCAGCAGAAACAAAGCCGTTGGTGATGGTAGCGCAGGTTGCAGAATCGCCCTGTGCGTTCTGGAAATCGAAAGTAACATTCTCACCGAAGGACGCAGTCAAAGCATCTTCAAAGCCCTGAGTGGCGGCATCCAGAGCGGCATGCTGCACCAGCTGGCAGATGCCAATGGTGAATTTCTGGCCGTCAGCTGCGGCAGAGGCTGCTGCAGAAGATGCAGGGGCGGCAGAAGAAGCAGCTGCAGAAGATGCAGAAGAACCGCCGCAGGCAGTCAGAGCAGCTGCAGCACCGCAGGCAGCGGCTGCTGCCAGAAACGAACGACGAGTGATTTTACGCATAATGATCTATCTCCTCTATCTCTTTGCTTACGCGGCCTACAGGTGCCGCGCCAGAAAGCATAGTCTTGTATGCGGGACTCGTACAGTCTCGCTTTACACTCGTGAAGTATAACACACATTTCGCGGTAAAACAACTCACTTTTGTCCAAAAACGGCCTTTATTATCGATTGTATTAAATATATCTATCGATTATTTTGATTTGCTATTCCGTTTCTTCTGATATTCCGTCAATTTTACAATTTTGCCATTCAGCCAATTGAGGTTGCGCTCCAACTGCGGCAGGAACAGCTGGGTGTAATCGTAGTTAAAGTACAGCGCCTGCCAGAGTTTCGCCTGCATCCGCCGTATCAGCACCGGGCTGAGCAGCATCTCGGCCTGTTCCACTACATCTTCCAGCTCCATACAGCCCAGTGCCCAGCGCACGTCCGTCTGCTCCCGGGCGGGAACATCATAGCGGGACAGGTAATCCTCCACCTTCGCTTCGATCACCCGTCCGCCGCAGGCAGTGGGCTGCAGAAAATAGCTCACCTCCCCTTCCCTGCTGATCTCCTGCGCCAGCGGGTAAAGTGCACACACCAGCGGCTCAGCATCATGGATGGCGCAGTGATTCCCGGTGAGGAAAGGACAATTGTTTCGGTTTTCTTTCACCGGGGCCAGCCGCAGCACCGGCAGATGGCTCACTGTGCCGATGCTTGCCCGGCAGAACCCCCGCGCCACCATTTGCGGCGGCAGACGCAGCCGGGCCGCAATGCGCCAGAGATCAAAGCCCGACAGCACGATATCCTCCCGCCCCCGGCAGCAATCGCCACAGCCATTGCACGCAAAGCTGAAATGCGCGTCCCGTGCCAGCAGAGGCATGGCATCCGTACGTATGAAATCGATCTGTCCGCAAAGGTCGATATGATGGTTCCTCATTTGTTCTTCCTTCTTTCCCTGCAATCCTGCCAGCATAAATTCAAAAAAGCCCTGAGACATCTATCTCAGGGCTTTCTGTTCAAGTCGGCGACTACCTATTTTCACGCGCCGTTTCCAGCGAACTATCTTCGGCACAAGTGAGCTTAACTTCTGTGTTCGGAATGGGAACAGGTGGAACCTCACCGTCATCGACACCGACCGATCTGACTGGCCTAGTATAACATATCTGTTGTACTTTGTCCAGTGTTTCTTAGAAGGACGTGCCTTCAAAACTGAATAATCACTGCTAGCATTTTTTCGTTGACTCTCAGAGTCTCAAGCGAATTGTGGTCAAGCCCTCGACCTATTAGTACACGCTTGCTGAATGGATCGCTCCACTTACACATCGTGCCTATCAACCTTGTAGTCTTCAAGGGGTCTTACTTGTTTGAAACAATGGGATATCTTATCTTTGGGTCGGCTTCACGCTTAGATGCTTTCAGCGTTTATCCGATCCGTACATAGTTGCCCAGCTATGCTCTTGGCAGAACAACTGGTGCGCCAGAGGTACGTCCGCTCCGGTCCTCTCGTACTAGGAACAGCTCCCATCAAATATCCTGCGCCCACGACAGATAGGGACCGAACTGTCTCACGACGTTCTGA
>OLVO01001774.1_pt1 | contig 21203 bp, 17 predicted proteins | sample 1672571 | NCBI WGS metagenome assembly OLVO01 (sample SAMEA3136700, study PRJEB25190) | human gut metagenome | biome: human gut; feature: human-associated habitat; material: faeces | place: Austria | collected 2013
CGATACGGGGTGGCACAGATTATCCAGCGGTTTCATCGAATTAACATCAATCCCCACACAACGTTCGCCAAGTAAATCTACCAGTTCCGAATTTCCTCGGCCTCTTTTATGTCCTGGCACATCAAAAGGTACAATCCTTTTTTTCCTGAATTTCTCGATTGCCTCATACAACGGAGCTGATGCCTGTCTTTTTAAATCCATTTCTTTTTCTCCCTGTCAATTATTATAACGCAAAAAAGGTGCGATTCTTTTAAAATCACACCTTAATCTAAAAATCATTCTTCTTTCCCTAGTGTTTAAGCAAGTCTTTCTTACCGCTTTTATTGACCGTTTCACAAGATGATATGCGCTTTGGCATGATAATAAAATCAACCTATAAAATTTGAGCTTCTAACTCAATCAATAATGTGTAACCTCGTTACACTCGGCAAATGACCCGCCCGTCCGCTAGGCTTAACATAAAAACCATGTGGTCGCTATATTGAATCTTCAATACGTGTAAACTATAATACAAAGATTCTGCAATGTCAACTATAATTGATAAATTTTATTTAAGATAAAACTTTTCATTAAGAAAGCACTTCTATGAGTTTTTCTCCCTGATACACCATTTTTATCGTAAAAAAGTCCTCCCCGTCCATCAGTTTTTTCAGGAAAATCTTATCTCCCTCCCAAACTTTCAGGTTAAATACCTCTTTCTTTTCCAACCACTCCAGGTTTCCCTCATTACACTCAATCATCTCACCTTCCCATTCATCCGCTGTATAGAGGTGCATAAATTCTGTCTCATAACGGTCTGTCACAAAAGTGATGATGCCCCGGAACTTCCATGACGTCAAAGTCAGTCCGGTTTCTTCACGTACTTCCCGAAGCAGACAATCCTCCGGACTTTCCTTGTCCTCAAACTTGCCGCCAACACCGATCCACTTATCCTTGTTGATATCATGCTCTTTTTTGACACGATGCAACATCAGATACTGATCACCCTTTTCTATATAACATAATGTTGTTAAAAGCATACGTTTCATAATTTATATCCATTCCCTTCAGTCATTCATAAACCTTATCATACACCTGTTAAACCAAAAAGTGTACTTCCAAAAGAAAGAAAAGAACGCTTTCTTTCATAATAAAAGTACACTTTTGTTCGAATCATTCTATTCAAATCAAATGCAGGTCAAATTTGCTGCAGCACTACCGGATATGGCAGGCCACAAAATGCCCCGGCGTCCGCTCGACCAGCGGTGGTTCCATCTGACTGCACTCCGGTTTGGCGTACGGACATCTTGTATGGAAACGACAACCGCCCGGAACATCCATCGGGCTCGGCAGATCACCTTTGATGATCTTGCGCTTTGAGCTTCTCGCAAGTTCCGGATCCGCCACAGGAATGGCCGACAGAAGCGCCTCTGTATACGGATGCATCGGATGATCATATAATTCATCACTCTCTGCAAATTCAACCATATTTCCCAGATACATTACACCGACACGGTCTGAAATATGTTTTACCATAGACAGGTCATGTGCGATAAAGAGATAGGTCAGGTTTTTCTTCTGCTGAAGTTCGATCAGCAGGTTGACAACCTGTGCCTGAATGGAAACGTCAAGAGCTGAAATCGGCTCATCGCAAACGATGAATTCTGGTTCGATAGCAAGTGCTCTTGCGATTCCAATACGCTGTCTTTGTCCGCCTGAGAATTCATGAGGGAAACGAAGCGCATGTTCTCGGTTAAGTCCGACCAGTTCCAGTAATTCATAAATCTTTTCCTGGCGTTCTTTTCCGGTATAAAGCTTGTGAATGTCAATTCCTTCCCCGATGATGTCACCGACTGTCATTCTCGGATTCAGTGAAGAATATGGATCCTGGAAAATAATCTGAGCTCTCTTTGTAAACTCTTTCTTTTCATTTTTATTCAGTTTATTAATATCAACTCCGTCAAAAAGAACTTCACCGCCTGTAGCCTTGTAAAGCCCCATAACTGTCTTTCCACAGGTTGTTTTACCACAGCCGGATTCTCCTACGATTCCAAGAGTCTCACCTTTATAGATCTTAAAGTTTACCCCATCCACTGCCTTCAGTGTCTGGTTTCTTCCAACCTGAAAATATTTCTTCAGGTCTTTCACTTCGATCAGTACTTCTTTTTTATCCATGGTTACTGTCTCCTCCTTATCATATTCTCAGGAAGATTGCTCACATCCGCTCTTGGATCATGAAGCCAGCAGTTGCATTCCTGTGTATCACTGAATTTTGTAAGCTCCGGATATTTCTTTCTGCAGATATTCATTCCATACTCACAACGCGGAGCAAAAGAACATCCAACCGGCGGATTGATAAGATCCGGCGGCGTTCCTTTTAAGGAATATAATGTTTCTTTGTTTGTAGAATGAATCTTCGGAACGGAATCCAGAAGAGCTCTCGTATAAGGATGTGTAGACTGATAGAAAATCTCTCGTACATCACCACGTTCTACAATTTTTCCTGCATACATCACCTGAATCTTATCTGCAACACTCGCTACAACACCTAAGTCATGGGTTACGAGGATCATCGCCATATCCAGTTCTTTTTGCAGTTCTCCGATCAGTTCCATAATCTGTGCCTGAATGGTTACGTCCAGAGCAGTTGTCGGCTCATCCGCAATCAGGATCTCCGGTTTACATGCAAGTGCGATTGCGATCATCGCTCTCTGTCTCATACCGCCTGAAAATTCAAACGGATACTGTTTCATTCGTTTTTCTGCATTTGGTATTTTAACCAGCTGCAGCATTTCTAAAGCTTCTTTATATGCTTCTTCTTTAGAAATCTGTCTATGGATCAGAATACTTTCTGCAATCTGATCTCCGATCTTCATGGTCGGATTCAGTGAAGTCATTGGATCCTGGAAAATCATTGAAATCTTGCTTCCTCGAATGGAAACCATTTCATTTTCTGACTTTTTCAGAAGATCTTCCCCGTGGAACAATACTTCAGAGTTTTCACCTATTATTGTGTTCGATTCTGGAAGCAATCGCATGATTGCTTTTGAAGATACTGTCTTACCACAGCCAGACTCTCCTACAATCGCAAGAGTTTCTCCTTTATGCAGATTAAAATCAATTCCTCTTACTGCATGTGAGATTCCGGCATAGGTCTTGAAAGATACCTCCAGGTTTTTCACTTCCAGTATTTTTTCTTTCATCTTGTAGTTCCCCCTTTTATTTTCTCAGCTTCGGATCCAATGCATCTGAAAGTCCATCACCGATCAGATGGAAAGTCAGCATTGTAAGTACGATCATCAGACATGGGAAGAACAATTCATGTGGGTAAAACATAAGCTGCTGCTGTCCTGCTGATGCAAGTGCTCCCCAGCTGGTTTCCGGTGGTCTTACTCCAAGTCCGATATAACTTAAGAAAGCCTCACTGAAAATAAATCCCGGAACTGACATCGTGATATCAACCATAATAATTCCAAGTGTATTCGGAAGAAGATGTTTGACAATAATACGTCCGGTTGATGCACCAAGTGCTGTTGCTGCCTGCACATAATCCTGTTCCTTGATCTGAAGGATCTGTCCTCTTACCATACGCGCGGTTCCTACCCACGCGGTAAGGCTCATTGCAAAAACAAGGGAGAACATACTTCTTCCAAGTACCATGGATAAAATTACTACAATGATCAGATATGGCAGGTTTCCGATAAATTCGCAGATACGCATGATGATGTCATCTACCAGTCCGCCTTTTAATCCTGCCAGCGCTCCAAGAAGTGCTCCGATCACAAACATTACCAATGTACAACATAAACCAATATAAATTGAAATACGTCCACCTACACAGACACGGGTAAAGAGATCTCTTCCCATATCATCTGTACCAAACCAGTGTGCACTGCTTGGTCCCTGATTCTTGATCGACGCATCGATCAGCTGATAATCCTGTCCTGTGACCATTGGTCCGATAAACAGGAGCACTACGATCAGGCCTAATAATATAAGACCAAATATTGCAAGTTTGTTTTCCCTGAATCTTCTCCAGACATCCGCCCAATAGGTCAGGGATTTCTCTCCGATATCTTCACCAGATAATCCTTCCGTCCCAACACGTTTAAAATCATCTGATTCATTCCATTCTTCTGTCATTACTACCTCTTTTGTACTCATCAGAAGCCCTCCTATTTCTTACCTTTTGCAACTCGGATTCTCGGATCGACGATTCCATACAGAATGTCTACGACAATCAGCGAGCCAACGAACAAAATAGCAAAGAAAATTGTAAGACCGATTACCATCGTATAATCATTATCCGAAACTGCTTTTACATAGTAGAATCCAAGTCCCGGAATCGCAAACATACGTTCAAGGATGAATGATCCTGCAAAAATTCCTGCCAGAGAAGGTCCGATCATAGTAATGATAGGAAGCATTGCATTTCTCAAAACATGTTTCCGTACAACTCTCTTCTTTGTACATCCCTTTGCTTTTGCTGTAATAATATAATCTTCTCCGATAACAGATAAGGTACTGCTTCTCATATATTTTGTATAAGATGCGATACCGCCGATCGCATATGCGGCAACCGGAAGAATATAATGTTTCATTTGTCCCCAGCCGAATACCGGCACCAGTTTCCACTTAAATGCCAGAAAATACTGCAATACAGATGCAAATACGAAACTAGGAACACAAATAGCTAATACAACGAGTACCCTTATGACATGATCCACCGGTTTTCCCCTGTTAAGAGCCGCTACCATTCCAAGACATATACCAATCGTTGTCTGGAAGAGTAGTCCCAACAAACCTATCTTCGCTGATACCAGCGTATTGTTTTTAATAATGTCATTTGCTGACTGACCGGTATAAATAATAGATTCTCCGAAGTCTCCTGTTGTAAGAAGATTCTTCATATAAGTTGTATACCGTTTTACTACCGGCTGATCGAGTCCGTATTTCTCACGGATAATCTGCTGTGCCTGTTCAGGCATCTGACCAACCTTCGCAGCGATCGGATCTCCGGGAGCACCTGCTACCAAGAAAAATGTCGCTGTCGTAATCAAGAACAATGTCAAAACAGCATATGCCAGCCTTTTCCCAATAAATTTAACCATACCTTCAGTTCCTTTCTCCTTTTTTCTTTTGATTTTCATACAGAACATGCGGGACAACCATGTAGTGTAATTCTATCTCTTTACAGATATCTTCGACTGTCCCTTTATGAAACAGATCCAAAATTCTCTGATGATTGATGTGGACCACATCAAATGGTACCAGAGTTTTTGTATCCATCGTATAATATGCCGCCGTATTCCCTCCTTCCAGTATTTTCCAGATTCTATGAAGTTTTTCACTGTGTGCGGTCTTCACAATACATTCATGGAACTGTTCATCGAATTTTATAACATCATACAGATTTTTCTGATTGGCCGCTTTCTCCATGGAAAGAACAAGCTTCTGCATCTCTTCATCCTGTTCTTTGCTGATCTCTCCCCCGCACATCTGCACTGCCAGTTTCTCAAGCGTAGACTGGATCAGGTATGTTTCCTGCATCTCTTCATAAGTCATCGTCTTTACTACGCAGCCTTTCTGCGCTTCATATACAACCAACCCTTCTTCTTCAATCTGCCTGAGAGCTTCTCTTAAGGGACCTCTGCTGACTTTCAGCTCTTCTGCTACTTTTGCCTCTATAATTCGTTCTCCCGGTTTGATCTCTCCTGATAAAATCTTATGTCTTAAAATTTCAACTACTTGCTCTCTTAATGTTTTACGTATTATCATTTTGTCTTCCTTTTCACAATTTTTTAGAGTTCATAGGCTTATTTAATAATGTTACTACGATAAGTCTACATCATTTTGTGCAGAATGTCAAATGTAAACATTTGTTATTCTGCATTTTCTTCTATAAAAAACAAAAATCTTGCAAGAATGTTAAATATTTCTCACAAGATTTTTGTTTTTTTATAATATCTTTCACTTATTTCAGTACCAGTTTTGCTGCTCCGCAGATTCCTGCATCATTTGCAAGTTCTGCGAGTGCAAATTCTGTATCTTTGTCTGCAAAGAATGCCATTTCTTTAAATGGACCTTTGATGTAATCCAGCAGAACCTCTCCGGCTTTTGATACCCCTCCGCCGATTACGATAACCGCCGGATCACAGGCAGCTGCAAGGTTCGCCAGCGCATGTCCCAGATACTTTCCAAATTCAGTTGCGATTTCGATTGCAACTTCGTCTCCGGCTTTCACTGCATCAAACACTTCTTTCGCAGACATCTCTGCCACATTTCTGAGGGTACTTGGTTTCTCATCTTTTGCAAGACGCATATTGGCAAGTCTTGTGATTCCTGTTGCAGAAGCATACTGTTCCAGACAGCCTTTCTTTCCACATCCACAGGTTTCTGTCTCCTGGTAGTTTACACACAAATGACCGATCTCTCCGCCAGCACCGTGTGCCCCTACAAGGCACTTTCCATCCACGATGATTCCACCGCCAACACCGGTTCCAAGGGTAATCATAATAACATTCTTGTGGCCTTTTCCGCCACCTTTCCACATCTCACCAAGCGCAGCTACATTTGCATCATTCCCCGGAATCACTTTCATTCCGTCAAGAAGCTCTTCCAGTTCACGTGTCACTTCTTTGTATCCCCATCCGAGATTTGCTGTATTCTGAACAATTCCATCCTCGGTTACCGGTGCCGGAAGCCCCATTCCAAGTCCGATGATCTGTTCCTTCACCAGTTTCTTTTCTGCCATCTTTGCTTTCACTGCCTGCGCAATATCCGGGAGGATTGCTTCTCCCTGGTTCTCCGTACGTGTCTTGATCTCCCATTTGTCAAGAAGCTCTCCGTCTTCCTGAAAAAGTCCCATCTTTACTGTCGTTCCGCCTATATCGATACCAAAACAATATTTCATCTGTCTCCTGCTCCTTACATATTCTTTTTTAGATTTTCCTGTACCCGGCGGTACAGCTCCTGCGCTGCGTTATAGCCCATTTGTTTCTGTCTGTGGTTGACTGCCGCTGATTCTACGATAATGGCAACATTACGTCCCGGGCGGATTGGAATACTGTGGCATACAACCTTATTACCAAGAAATTCTGTATACTCCTCAGTAAGTCCAAGCCTGTCGTACTCGCGATCCTTGTTCCAGTCCTCAAGCGTAATGACGAGATCAATATTTTGTGTCTCTCTTACACTCTGCACACCAAACAGCGTCTTTACGTCAATGATACCAATTCCGCGAAGTTCAATAAAATGGCGGGTAATATCCGGTGCTGTACCAACAAGAGTATCATCACTGACCTTCCGGATCTCCACCACGTCATCTGTTACCAGACGATGGCCTCGCTTGATCAGCTCCAGTGCCGCCTCACTTTTACCGATACCGCTGTCTCCCATGATCAGAACACCGACTCCATAGCAGTCCACCAGTACCCCGTGAATTGAAATACACGGTGCCAGTTCCACTTTCATCCAGCGGATCAGTTCTGCTGAAAAGGAAGAAGTCTGTTTATCCGTAATAAATACCGGAATATTGTTCTTCACTGCTTTCTCCAGAAATTCTGGATCCGGCTGCAGATTTCTGCAGAAAATAAAGCATGGAATCCCATACTCAAGCAGTGTATCATATATTTTCATCTTATGCTCATATTCCAGTGTCTGCAGATAAGTGTACTCTACATATCCGATAAGCTGAATCCGTTCGCAATCAAAATGATCAAAAAATCCGGCGAGCTGAAGTGCCGGACGGTTAATATCCGGAATTTTTACTTCCCGCTGTGTCATATCGACATCCGGAGTAAGATTTCTAAGTTCCATCTTCTCTACGATTTTTGTTAATGTAACTCCCATAGTCCTGTCTCCTTTTATTGTTCTTCCATCAGAATAGCTTCTGTATCTTCCTTTTCGCTTCCCCTGAAAAAATTATACACGTTTTTTGCCGATTTTTCATCCATTGATGGAATTTTTTTCAAATCTTCCACCTCTGCATTCTTAATCTCATCCAGGCTGGCAAATGTCCGCATCAGTGCTTTCCTTCTCGCAGGTCCGATTCCCGGAATATCATCCAGGATCGAATGCACTTGTCCCTGACTACGCAGTTTCCGGTGAAATTCTATAGCAAATCTGTGCGCCTCATCCTGCACTCTTGTGATCAGTCGAAACCCTTCGGAATTGTGGTCGATCGGAATCTCGATATTCTGATAGTAGAGTCCTCTCGTCCGATGATGGTCATCTTTGACCATACCGCATACCGGAATGGATATATGAAGTTCATCCAGTACTTCCAGTGCTATATTAACCTGTCCTTTTCCACCATCCATCATGATCAGATCCGGAAAAACATTAAAACTTCCCAGCTCTTTCCCGCTTTTCTGTTCCTCCAGACCATGTCGGAATCTTCTGGTGAGGACCTCACGCATACTTGCATAATCATCTGCCCCCTGCACACCCTTGATGTGGAACTTACGATAATCGTTTCGTTTCGGTTTGCCCCTCTCATAAACGATCATCGACCCTACCGAGGCAAATCCATTGGTATTGGAAATATCATACGCCTCCATGCGCACCAGGTTATTAAGACCAAGCAACTTTTCTATTTCTTTTACTGCACCGATCGTTCTTCCTTCTTCACGCTTGATACGCTCCTTATCTTTTTCCAGTACCATCTTTGCATTTTTCGCCGCAAGCTCAACAAGCTTTTCTTTTTCCCCTTTTTTCGGAATACGGAAATGAACCTTATGCCCACGTTTTTCTCCAAGCCATGCTTCCAGGATCTCCCGCTCTTCCGGTTCCACCGGAAGCATCAGTTCGCCCGGAATATATGGCGTTCCGGCATAAAACTGCTTGATAAAGCTGGAGAGGATCTCTGCATTTTCATCTCCCTGGGCAATCCGCAGATAAAAATGATCTCTGCCGATCAGACGACCATTGCGGATAAAGAATACCTGTACCACCGCATCCTCATGCTCTCTTGCAAGAGCCACAATATCCCGGTCCTCGCCCCCTGTATCGGTAATCTTCTGCTTCTGTGCAATCTGCTTCACGCTGTGCAGAAGCTCCCGGTATTCAATTGCTTTCTCAAATTCCAGATCATCCGATGCCTCCTGCATCTTTTTCTCCAGATCCTTTAAGATTTTATCATAATTTCCTCCCAGGAATTTGAGTACTTCATCAACCGACTCTCTGTATTTTTCCTGCGAAATATACCCCTGACACGGTGCATCGCACTGCTTGATATGATGATAGAGACAGCATCTTTCTTTCCCGATATCGCGCGGAAGGATGCGGTTACAGCTACGCAGACGATAAAGCTTCCGGATCAGTTCGATCGTATCTTTTACCGCCGTCACACTGGTATAAGGGCCGAAATACTTTGACTTGTCCTTCTTCATCTGCCTTGCCATCATAATCCTTGGATATGCTTCGCCGGTTGTCACTTTGATAAATGGATAACTCTTATCATCCATCAGCATCGTATTGTACTTTGGCCGGTGTTCCTTGATCAGATTGCATTCCAGAACCAGTGCTTCCAGTTCCGAATCCGTCACGATATACTCAAACCGGGTGATATGCGTCACCATCTGGTCAATCTTGGCCCCCCGGTTCCTGCTCGGCTGAAAATACTGTCTGACACGGTTCTTCAGGCTGATCGCCTTTCCAACATAAATGATCTCGTCCTTTTCCCCATGCATCAGATAGACTCCCGGTTTCCCAGGAAGTTTTTTAAGTTCGTCTTCAATAATAAATGTCTGATTTTCCATAGTCACATTATACCTTGCTTCCTGCAGACAATACAAGTCATTCTTTCAAAAGAATCTACAGAAAAAAAGAGGTTCCAGAACCTATTGTTCTGAAACCTCTGCATCTTCTGTTATTTTAGACTAGTCACGCTTCTGCGGAAGGATGAATCCGTCTTCATCTCTTTCTACTTTCTTCTGCGTTTCTTTCTCTTCCTGCTGTGCAGCTTCGGTATCTGCCTCTTTCTTCGGCATCTCGATCGTCTGCTCTTTTACAGGATTCTCTTCTTTCTTTTCTTCCGGTTCCGGAATTCCTTCACATCTGCGGTAAATCTTCATGAATTCTTTTCCGGTGATCGTCTCTTTCTCAATCAGGAATCCGGCGATCTGATCCATCGTTTCACGATGCTCGGAAAGCATTCTCTTCGCTTCTGCATATGCTCCCTTCAGCATCTTCATAACTTCCTGATCGATTTCTGCCGCGGTTGCCTCTCCGCAGTTCATAACAGCTCTTCCGTCCAGATAACGGTTCTGGATAGATTCCAGTCCGATAAGTCCGAATTTTTCAGACATACCATACTGTGTTACCATCGCTCTTGCGATCTTGGTTGCCTGCTCAATATCGTTCGATGCTCCGGTTGTAACTGTGTCAAACACCAGTTCCTCTGCTGCACGTCCTGCAAGGGCTGTCACCAGCATTGCTTCCAGCTCAGCCTTGGTATTCAGGAACTTTTCTTCCTCCGGTGTCTGCATCACATAACCGAGTGCACCCATGGTTCTCGGAACGATTGTAATCTTCTGTACCGGTTCTGCGTCCTTCTGAAGGGCAGTTACCAGTGCATGACCGACTTCATGGTATGATACGATACGGCGTTCTTTCTGACTCATGATACGGTCTTTCTTCTCTTTACCCACAAGAACGACCTCAACAGCCTCAAAAAGGTCTGCCTGGGATACAACATTTCTTCCTTTTTTTACTGCATTGATCGCAGCCTCGTTGATCATATTGGCAAGATCAGAACCGACTGCCCCGGAAGTTGCAAGTGCAATCTCTTCCAGATTGACTGTCTCATCCATCTTAACATCTTTGGCATGTACTTTCAGGACATCAATACGTCCCTTGAGATCTGGCTTATCTACGATGATACGTCTGTCAAATCTTCCCGGACGGAGAAGCGCCGGATCCAGGATCTCCGGACGGTTCGTTGCCGCAAGAAGCAGAAGACCTTTATTACTGTCAAATCCATCCATCTCTGCAAGCAGCTGATTCAGTGTCTGTTCTCTTTCATCATTGCCACCAAGCTGTGAATCTCTGCTTTTTCCGATCGCATCGATCTCATCGATAAAAATAATACACGGCGCCATCTGCTGTGCCTGCTTAAAGAGGTCACGTACTCTTGACGCTCCGACACCGACATACATCTCAACAAATGCAGAACCCGAAAGAGAGAAGAACGGTACTTTTGCTTCTCCGGCAACTGCTTTTGCAAGAAGTGTCTTACCGGTTCCGGGAGGGCCTACAAGAAGTGCTCCCTTCGGAAGCTTCGCTCCGATTCCGGTGTATTTGCCAGGGTTATGCAGGAAATCGACTACTTCCTGCAGGGATTCTTTTGCTTCATCCTGACCGGCTACATCCTTAAATGTGACTCCGGTAGATTTTTCCACATACATCTTGGCATTGCTCTTGCCAACGCCCATCATGCCGCCACCCTTTGTCATACGGCGCATCAGCATCACGCCCAGACCGATCATGATCACAAGCGGAACAATGTTGACCAGAAGATTCATCACCATATAAGATGTAGAATCCGGTATCTTCTGTTCATACTCAACACCTGCTTTATACAGTCTGTCCGAAAGGGTATCATCCTTCACAATACCGGTATAATACTGCTTCCTTGTCACATTACTGAACAGACCTGTACTGTCATCGCTGCTGTCCTTACTGCTGCTGTCGTTGTTATCTGCTACAGAACCTTCGACCACATCGCTCTCGGAAGCGCCTTTTTTCTTGCTGTTCTTCATCTCAGCTTCTGTCTTCGCTGTGATCACAATCTTGTCATCCTCGATCACAACTTTCTTAACTTCCCCGGAATCTACCATGTTCAGGAACTGATCATAGGTAATCTCCCGGGCATCTGTGTCTTCCCGGAACTGATACAACGCAAATACGATAAACGAGATCAGCATAACGGTAAATAATATAATATTCCATCTTTGGCGGTTATTTTTATTATTCGGGTTATTATTTCCCGGAAGGTTTTGCTTATTTCTATTATTCTGGTTATCCATACCTACCTCCTAAGTGTCGTCTCCTCTATTATAAGTAGGCGTTTTTTAGAAATCAATGAAAAATTTATGAAAAGATTGTAAAAAAGTCATATTTTATAGTATACTAGGTTTGAATTGCTTCTATGAAAGTAAAATTATGGACAAAAAGGATGGAACTTTATGAAAATTGGGTTTGATAATGAAAAATACCTGCAAATGCAGTCTTCTCACATTCGTGAGCGAATCAATCAGTTTGACAACAAACTGTATCTCGAATTCGGTGGAAAGCTTTTCGATGACTATCATGCTTCCCGCGTGCTTCCTGGATTTCAGCCGGACAGCAAATTACATTTACTAAAAGAATTATCGGATACCGCAGAGATTGTGATCGTTATCAGTGCAGCCGATATTGAAGCCAACAAAATCCGCGGTGACCTCGGGATCACTTATGACACTGACGTTCTCCGCCTGAAAGACGAATTTGAAGCCAATGGTCTCTTTGTCGGAAGTGTTGTTATCACACAGTACTCCGGACAGAACAGTGCCGATCTTTTCAAAGGACGTCTGGAAAAGCTTGGCATTAAAGTTTATATCCATTATGTAATAGAAGGTTATCCTTCCAACATCCCGCTGATCGTAAGTGACGAAGGATACGGAAGGAACGAATATATTGAGACAAGCAGACCTCTGGTTGTCATCACCGCACCTGGACCTGGAAGTGGAAAGATGGCTACCTGCCTTTCCCAGCTCTATCATGAGCACAAGCGCGGAGTCCGCGCAGGATATGCCAAATTCGAAACCTTCCCGATCTGGAATATCCCGTTAAAGCATCCGGTCAACTTAGCATATGAAGCAGCTACTGCTGACCTTAACGATGTAAATATGATCGACCCGTTCCATCTGGAAGCTTACGGTGTTACTACCGTCAACTACAACCGTGACGTAGAGATCTTCCCTGTACTGAGTGCAATTTTTGAGCGCATTTACGGAGAAAATCCATACAAATCACCAACAGACATGGGTGTTAACATGGCTGGTAACTGCATCTGTGACGATGAAGTCTGCAAAGAAGCTTCCCGTCAGGAGATCATTCGCCGCTACTACCGCACCATGGACCGTTTCCTTTCCGGTGAATGCCCGAAGGAAGAGACTTATAAGGTCGAGCTTCTGATGAATCAGGCAGGAGTTACCGTACATGACCGTAAGGTTGTTGATGCCGCTCTTGCACGCGCTGAAGAAACCGGTGCACCGGCTGCCGCTATGGAGCTTCCGGACGGACGCATCGTAACAGGGAAAACCTCTGATCTGCTTGGCGCATCTGCTGCCCTGATCCTGAACGCCTTAAAAGAACTCGCCGGAATCGATCATGATATGCACCTGATCTCACCGACTGCCCTGGAACCGATCCAGAAAGTTAAAACCGAATTCCTTGGAAGCAAGAACCCAAGACTTCACATCGATGAAGCTCTGATTGCACTTTCTATCAGTGCCTCTTCCAATCCGGTTGCTGAACAGGCACTCAGACAAGTCCCGAATTTAAAAGGCTGCCAGGCTCATGTATCCGTTATGCTTGCAAATGTAGATATCCGTCTGTTCCAGAAGTTATCCATCCAGGTTACATCTGAACCGAGATACGAGAAAAAACCGATCTATCAGTAGACAAATATTCTTTTTTTAATTTTTATACACCCATTTCAAAAAAAATTGTTGTATTTTTTTCTGGAATGGGTGTATACTTTTAAAGTATTTTATAGGGGAATTGATTTCAAGGGGAAATCAAAGTAGCGAGGGAGCCACATAAATTTGTTTTTATGGGGTTTTTTTCTATTTTTATCCGTCAGAAGGTTATACCGAACTTTTCTGATGAATAGAAATCGCATTCTATCTTATTTTTTACAGGACACAATGAGTAGTAGACAAAAAAAATTACCATAAGGAGGGAACTGGAACTATGGCAGTTAAGTATGTATTTGTTACCGGAGGCGTTGTCTCAGGTCTTGGAAAAGGAATCACAGCAGCTTCTCTTGGGCGTCTGCTCAAGGCACGCGGGTACACAGTTACAATGCAGAAATTTGATCCGTACATCAACATTGACCCAGGTACAATGAATCCGGTACAACACGGTGAAGTTTTTGTAACAGACGATGGAGCTGAGACAGACCTTGACCTTGGACATTATGAAAGATTTATCGATGAAAGTCTTACCAAGAACTCGAATGTAACGACAGGAAAGATTTACTGGTCCGTTCTTCAGAAAGAACGTCGTGGAGATTTTGGTGGAGGAACCGTACAGGTCATCCCGCATATCACCAATGAGATCAAGAGCCGTTTCTATCGTAACCCTGCAGCTACAGATACCGAGATTGCGATCATCGAAGTCGGTGGAACCGTCGGAGACATCGAAAGCCAGCCTTTCCTGGAATCTATCCGCCAGTTCCAACATGATATGGGACATGACAATGTTGCGCTGATCCACGTCACACTGATCCCATATCTGCATGCTTCCCAGGAGATGAAGACCAAACCGACTCAGGCAAGCGTAAAAGAATTACAGGGAATGGGAATCCAGCCGGATATTCTGGTCTGCCGTTCTGAGCATCCACTGGATCAGGGAATCAAAGACAAGATCGCCCTCTTCTGTAACGTGCCATCTGATCACGTTCTTCAGAACCTGGATGTGGAATACCTTTACGAAGCACCACTCGCCATGGAAGAAGAACATCTCGCTTCCGTTGTATGCGAATGCCTGAAGCTTGACTGTCCGGAACCGGATCTGAAAGACTGGAAAGAGATGGTCGAATGCCTGAAACATCCGACACAAGATGTAACAGTCGCCCTGGTCGGCAAATATATCCAGCTCCATGACGCATATATCAGTGTTGTTGAAGCATTAAAACATGGCGGCATCTACAGCCACACAACCGTAAATATCAAATGGATTGACTCTGAAACTGTCACACCGGAAAATGTCGATGAACTTCTCGGTGATGTAAGTGGTATCCTCGTACCTGGTGGATTCGGTGACCGTGGTATCGAAGGTAAGATAGAAGCCATCAAATATGCAAGAACACATAAGGTTCCGTTCCTCGGACTCTGCCTTGGAATGCAGCTTGCCATCGTAGAATTTGCAAGAGACGTTGTCGGATATCATGATGCACACAGCGTAGAACTGAATCCAAACACTACACATCCGGTCATCCACATCATGCCTGACCAGATCGGTATTGAAGACATCGGTGGAACCCTTCGTCTTGGTTCTTATCCTTGTGTTCTTAACAAAGAATCAAAAGCTTATAAATTATATGGAAAAGAAGAAATCCACGAACGTCATCGTCATCGTTATGAAGTCAACAATGACTACCGTGATGCTCTTACTCAGAACGGTATGCTCTTATCCGGACTTTCTCCGGACGGCAGAATCGTAGAGATGGTGGAAATTCCGGAACATCCTTGGTTCATCGGAACACAGGCACATCCGGAACTCAAATCCCGTCCGAACAAACCACATCCGCTGTTTAAGGGATTTGTGGAAGCTTCTCTGGAATATAGTAAAGAGAACTAAAATTATATTGTTTCTTCTAAATAAGCTCCAGGATCAACAATTATTTTGCTGATTCTGGAGCTTTTTCTTTATTCGTTCTTTTTTAGCCATTTTAGAATTCCGTACAAACATACGACTAATAAAACCGGGCCAAACCATTTCAGTATAAAAAGAAACGTGTATTGAATAGACAAAATCCATTCACCATTTGCTGCTGAAATGCCATTTCCTGTTCTAATTTGAAATTGGAGCCAGGTATCCAATGCAATGTAACCATAATATAAAAGCAACAGAACACCTAAAGGAATCGAAATCAGTAAAATATTATTTTTTCTTTTCATGCGATCATCTCCTCTTCCATTATTATTTTTTATTACTTTAATTCTATATTATTTTCAGATTTATTTCAATATTTTTTTGTATTTACAGATTTTTATTCATTATGCACTATGAATTGTAGAAGTCGTTTGCGACATCTTCATTATACGCCGCAGTGCGCATCCTGCCGGAGGCTTTTATTACATAGGAAACGAAATTTCCTATGTAATAAAAAAACTGCCACCATCATCGGTGGCAGTAATAAACATTCTTCTATTCTTTTTAACTAGTTCTCATCAGCAATCTCAATCAGTTTATCCAGCAGTTCAGAATAACTATATCCCAAATCTTCCATCAGCTGCGGATACATGGAGATACTCGTAAATCCCGGAAGGGTATTGATCTCATTCAGGTAAACGTGATTGGTCTTCTTATCCAGGAAGAAATCCACACGGCTCAGTCCGTGTCCGTCAATTGCCTTAAAGGCACGAACAGCATACTTACGGATCTGTTCCTGAATCTCTTCATCTACTTTTGCAGGGATACATGTCTTGCTCTCTGCATCTTCATATTTGGATTCAAAGGTATAGAATTCACCGTGTGGCATGATCTGTCCGACTCTGGATACGATAATGTCATCATTTCCAAGAACAGCAGTCTCAAGTTCGATACAATCCACGCACTCTTCTACTACAACATGAGTGTCATATTTTGCTGCCTCTTCCAGCTTCGGAAGTAAATCTTCAACTTTATCACAACGATAACAGCCCACACTGGATCCGGAACGGCTTGCTTTGATAAAGCATGGCATACCAAGTTCTTTCATAATCGAAGCTTCTACTTCTTCTGTTTCTTCCATGTCTTTTTCGACAACGACCAGTCTTCCGTCATTTCGTTTTTTCACATATACGGATTTAACCTGCGGAATTCCTGCACTTTCAAATACTTTCTTTGCAAAAATCTTATCCATACATGCACTGGATGCAAATACACGGCATCCTACATACGGAAGCTGTGCCAGTTCAAATAATCCCTGGATAGTTCCATCTTCTCCGTAAAGTCCGTGAAGTACCGGGAATGCAACATCCTGACTTCTCAGAAGATTGAATACACCTTCTACCACTTCTGCTCCGTCAAGCCAGGTATCTTTTGACAGGTCATTATCTTCCTGCTTTAAGATGTACCATTTCCCATCTTTTGCAATGCCGACAAGTGTAATCTCATATTTATCTTTATCCAGATGCTTCATCACTGAATTACAGGAAATTCGTGAAATTGAATGCTCACTGGACTGTCCGCCACAAACAACAAGTAACTTTTTCTTCATATCAGTTTCCCTCTGTTTCTTATCATATACTCTTCTCCGGTTCTCTCCGGATACTACTTAGAATAATTTACCACGTCCGCCATGCATTTACAATAAAAGTTTGGAATTTCAATAAATTTTTAAGCATTTTCCAGGCTTTCCACAAATGCAAACAACTCTTCCATCGATCCCTGGTAATCGCTTTCGATTGGAAGATCCTTTTTATTTTCCTTCGTATCTGTAACAAGGAATGTCTTTACGCCGAGTTTCCGAATTGCAAGATCCTCTTCCACGTCATTTCCTACCATCAGACACTCTTCCGGTCTAAGATGAAACTGTTCAAGAATTGTTCGGTAATAGTCCACATTTGGCTTGCAGTAACAATTATCCTCATAAGTTGTGATCAGCTCAAAATCCTCTGCATCCAGTCCCGCCCATTTGATCCGGTTCATCGTTGCCACCTTTGGAAATACCGGATTGGTTGCAAGGTAGGTGCGGATTCCTTTTTCCTTTGCCTTTTTCACAACCTTGTCCGACAGACTGTTTGGCTGCGTCACCGCAATTGCCTGGTTAAATTCATTTGCATAGAAATCAAGGGCAATCCGTTCGGAATTCTCCGAATCCGTCGGAAGCAGTTCGTCCATATACTGCCAGAATGCTTCCCGGTTGGTACAACTTCCGTCATTATTCACCATCGCTCCATAGCCCTTCCACACGGATGCGATAAATGCTTTCGGATCAAAGGAAATCCCCTCGGATATATATTTTTTTGCCAGAAGCGGCATATAAAAGGTAACAAATTCGTCCTGGTTCATCGGAAGCAGCGTTCCGTCAAGATCAAATAAAATATGTCGAATGTGCATTATTCTTCCTCCAGATTCAGATGATGTAACTTTTTATAATAAGAGTCCAGCGTATACAAAGCAGCCACCGGATTATTTCCAAGCACCCGATCCTTTACAACCAGCGTTGTACTCGGCGCCTCGGCATATTTGTAAAAGAGGCTGTCATGTCCCACGCAAAGTCCCATCACGATATTGATGTCCGTCTTCTCTTTGTTCAGCATCTGCGCCTGCAGGATTGGGTTACACATATGAACTCCGACCTCCTCGCAGCGTTCCGGAATGCCGACCTCGGTCTTTGGAACTTCTCCGATCTTACAGCCCACACCGTACACTTCAAAGCCGTATTCTCTCAAAAGTCCTGCCAGCAGGTGGCTTTCCTTTAAGAGTCCCACACAGCTTGCAATTCCGATCTTCTTGGCACCCAGTTTTTTTGCCCAGCGGATCGTCTCCTCCACACGGGTTGCCTGGCAGTAAAAATCGTGCTCGATCTCGGCACTTGCACGCATGATCTTTAAATCTTTTTCATCTCCCAGATAGGTATCAAGCGCCCTCTGCCGGTCTTTCAAGTCCATATTATGTGACACGCAAAATCCCGGATATGGTTTGTTGTTCTCTATATTCTGCTTTGCATTGCATTTCTTGACATTACAGTCTATACATGATAACTTTTTTGTTTCTTCCATATTTTTGTGCCTCCTCCTGATATACTGATAAGGATAACTGGTATTTTGGGGAAATGCAAGTTAAAATACCTCTGCTTTACCAGTCCCTCTGAAGAAAGACTAACCACCACCGTTATGATAGCACCCATGCTTTGATTATATCAGCCGTGAAATTTCACCACAGTAAATTTATCAGTTGGATTCCAACAAACTCTTATCAATGATCTGGAAATTCGCCCGGTGTATGTACAGCGCTTTCCCATCGATCATCAACTTCGTAAACTTTGGCAGATCATCCGGGATTTCCCAGTACACATCTTCTCCACTATACGCTACGATCGGCTGTCCCAGTTGGGATTTGATAACAACAACTCTGGCTTTTCCAAACATATTTTTATACTTATTCAGGACACCTGCGATCGCAGTATTGTCTGTAATCTTACCGCTTGCATTGCTTTCAATATCCTCCTGCGTAAAATCCACATCCGCTTTCAACGCGTCCTGCGCAAAAATACAGGTATCACCACAACTCTCGATTTCCTTTCCATCGATTGTAATCGTAATGACAGAGGAAAGCTCATATCCCGTGATAACATTACCGTCTGAATCATAGCTTGAAGTTTCCACTGCATTTCCCTGCACATTGATCTTGTCTCCTGTGGTTGTCATTACACGATTCCCGTAATTATCATAGGTCGTGATCGTGTACGAATTCCCCACTAATTTTCCTGTAATATCGTTCAATTTGGAGCTGAGCATACTGCATCCCGCAAGCGCTATAGTCATGACTGCGCATACTGCTGCCATTGCAAATCTTTTCTTTTTCATAAATTTTCTCCTTCGTCCTTTCGCAGAATCATCTTTTTGCCATTACCTTCCTTTATCTTAAGTATCCCTGTATAATTATGTAAAATGTCGTCCGGCTGCATCGCATCCGATACCATGGCAATCTCAAGCTTATACTCTGTATCCTCATCACCAATTGATCCCTGAACCGGCACATACCGGTCAAAGCAGACATTTTGTTTCTTTTTTGTTGTGACAATTATCGTGACATAATCCTCCGTTGTCTGAAGCTTGTAGTAGATATCTTCTTCCGGGAATGTATCCCTTGCCCGGTCGATCATGTCCGCATAATTGTAATATTCCGATTTGTCACCAAGACCTGTCGTTTTTTCATCGATCGCATTCTGCAGCTTTTCTAAAACTGCTGCTGTCCTTGCCTCATTTTGCCTGCACTCGATCGCTGACGTAATATTCACATACAGTGAAATAACAAGTATAATCCCAGCCATAACCGCTATTGATGTTAGCCAGACCATGGCAAGCTTTGATTTCTTTTTCTTTACTTCCTCTTTTGTGAGATGGATATTCGAAAATTCGTTTACAAAATATATCGGATTTTCATTTCCGTAAGCAATAATCGCATCGACCGTGTCATAACCTCTTTCAACACTGTATTTCTGCCATACACCATATTCTGAGTAAAACTTTTCCAGCCTGTAATAGAACGATAAAAACCATCCTGTATATCGTTTTCTCCGGATAAAAAACGCACAAATCCCGCCAATAAGAATTGCAAAATATCCGACTCCCATTACGCCATAATAAAGACCTTCTATTTTCGATACCTGCTTTTCCGGCAATACCGCAAGTAACTGATATTCCCCATTCTTTTCTTTTTCCCAGTATGTCTGAAACCGACTGCCATAAGAATATTTGATCGGATCCATTCCAAGTTCTGCAAGTGTGTAACTTACATGCTCGCCTTTATTCGGATTTTTCAAACGCAATGACTCGCCATCCTCCTGCACAACTCCAATTACGCTCTTTTTTCCTATGAGAGAATATCCTGTTACACTTTCAAACGGATCATACCGACCGGCTCCGAAAAACCATACCAGTGAAAGGATCATATAAACGACAAAGAGTTTTATGAGTTCTTTCCACACGTTATATTTCAATGACTTCTCTATCATTTCTTTTTCGTACTCCGGAATTCCAGGTAATGTAATATACCAGGAAGCAAACCGTTCTCTTTTCGCTTCTTCATCCTGCACTTTTCTGATATTCATCGAGGCCGCAGGCTGCATTTTATTCCCCCTCTCAGATTTCCCAGCTTTCTCCCTCTTCATGGATCTCAACGATTCTGTCACAGTATCCCGCCGAACATGGCATTTTTTTCAGCCGCTCCGCCACATCGTATTCCCCCCAGAAGTGCATCGGGAAAATGCGCTTCGCGTCGACTTTCTTCACAAAATCATCGATTCCCAGGTAAAAATATTCACCGAGTCTCGGATCCAGCGGCAGGAACGCAATATCCGCCGTCCGCCCGTGCATCTTCAAGATCTCTTCCTGGTACGCTTTCGCCATGTTCTTATTCCACTGCGGATCTTCCCCATCCCAATACCAGTGATTCAGGTCGCCTGCATGGTAAATCTCCAGACCATCCACACTGCACCAGAACGCGACGCCCTCATCTGTAGACTTAAATCCCTCGACCTTCAGTGTTCCATCATCCAGCACCTGCCCCGGATTTAAAAA
>OLVO01001806.1_pt1 | contig 21016 bp, 19 predicted proteins | sample 1672571 | NCBI WGS metagenome assembly OLVO01 (sample SAMEA3136700, study PRJEB25190) | human gut metagenome | biome: human gut; feature: human-associated habitat; material: faeces | place: Austria | collected 2013
AGGGAATCATCCGCCGCGCCTACGAGCAGACCGGCCAGCGCGTGGTCATCCTCGTAGAAGAATACGACAAACCCATGCTCCAGGCCATTGGTGACGAAGAACTGCAAAACGAATACCGCAACACGCTCAAAGCCTTCTACTCCGTAATGAAGACGCAGGACCGATATATCCGCTTCGGATTTCTGACGGGAGTGACAAAATTCGGAAAAGTCAGCGTGTTCAACGACCTGAACAACCTGATAGACCTCTCTATGGACCGACAGTTCCAGACCCTCTGCGGCATGACGGACAAGGAGATACATACCTATTTTGAGGAACCGCTACACCGGATAGCCGAAAATTACGACATCACCTACGACGAAGCCTGCCGGCGATTGAAAGAACGGTACGACGGCTACCGTTTCCGCCAGAACGGAACCAACCTGTATAATCCCTTCAGCCTGCTGAATACGTTCCGCTCCCTGGAGTTCGGCAGCTACTGGTTTGAGACCCCACCTACCTTGTGAAACTGCTGAAGGAAGACAACTTCTGCCTGCCCGACCTGACGAGCGAAGGGGTGACTGCAGAGACACTGACATACGTGGAGTCGTTCAAGGATAATCCCATTGCCGTTATTTACCAAAGTGGCTACCTCACGATAAAGGAATATGATGAAGAATTCAACATCTATCGGCTGGGATTCCCCAACAAAGAAGTGGCCGAAGGATTCATCAAATACTTGATTCCCTACTATATGCCCTACCGTTTGCAATAGGTAGTACCGCATGGGGATGAACCTCTCGTTGGAGAAAAAGAGTATAGTCGAGGGAAGATTGAATAAAAATGAACTCTATTTTTTTTTCAAGCACAAAAATAAACCAGAAAGAATTCCTGTACAACCAGCTTTTGCCAAATCTAATCTTTTCTTTATTAAATATAAAAAAGCTCTTTTAGGTACTACTAAAAATAATTGATACCCACAAGCCAAATATTTATCAATGCCCTGACAATTACGCCAAGCATAAATTAGCCGTGAACGGGTCAAATAGTATTCACGAAATGGGGTTTCTTTAGGAATACTCATACTTTCTTTATGGTATACAACTGAAGTAGGTTCGTAAAATAACTTATAACCGACTTCACGCATACGGCGACTCCAATCAAACTCCTCATAAAAGAGAAAATAGACCTCGGTCATCGTCCCAACCTCCTCTATCACTTCACGACGTACCATCATGGCTCCTCCATGTAATACCTCAGTTTCATGCGGAAACATAAAATCCCCACGACGGGAAGGATCAAAGCTCTCCGTTGTATGCTTTAATGTTATGGGCGTCATTTCACAATATCCATAATATTGGATTATATCTGGCTTATATAAGAATACAATACAAGGTGACACCCCTGCAAATGATTTATTTTTCAAGCGATTAACCATATTCTCCAATATTGGTGTTTTTATCACCATATCATTATTTAAGAAGAAAATATAGTCACCTTTTGCGTACTGATATCCTAAATTATTGCCTCCGGCAAAGCCTAAATTCTTATCACTGCTAACAACTATTGCATCTGGACATGTTGCTTTTATCAATTTCACATCATCACCTTTTGATGCATTATCCACAACAATTATTTCGTAAGGATACTCCTCAAATTGATTTAAAGATGCTATCAGCTCGCAAGTATCTTTCCATCCATTATAATTGATTGTTATAATTGATACCATAATCTTCTGTCTAAAAGTGAAACCAACGATGCAATATACTTCGCAAATCAACTCTTACTATACTTTTTACCAATCCTTTTTTCACCATCATCGGCAAAGCATAAAAAGTTAGTAATGGCAATAGTTTATATGTGTTTTTGCTCATAAAATTCCAATGTCTGGGCGATAAAAAACGAATTTCCAAGAAGCTTTGTAGAAAATATTCCTTTTCACTTTCTGCTATTTTAGATGATGCACACACTCTATAAAGATGATAAAGACTCATTTTCAATAAATCCACCAGAGCTCCTGGATAAAAAGGCTGTTCTGCCAATGAATATATATAATCAGCTTTTAACCTCTGAGTTCCCAAATACTGTTCTCCAAGAAATGTCGTATATCCATCTTGTTCTTTGACACTTGTTACAGATAAAGGATTGTATGTAAAAAATAGAGTACAATCAGATATTAGACGACAAGAACGTGCTCTTATAATAACCTGATATGTAAACCAAGGGTCATCAATCAAGTAATGGGGTACACAACATATTTTATTTTTACGTAAAAAATCAGTCCGATAGAGCTTATTCCAAGTTGCGACAAATATATTTTTTCCTTGCCCATAACGATATTGAGCAACAGCATAATCTCCTTCTTCAACTAAAACATCGTCATATTGACATCCACCCGGATATATATTCCCTTGTACATCTTTACGGACAAATGATGCTGCTACAAAATCAACTGGGTGTTCCACCATTTTCCGATAAAGTATCTCAATGCAATCAGGTATAATCACATCATCACAGTCCATTGTAAAAAGATATTTCCCCGTAGCATACGTAACAATGGCATTACGCGCAGCACCAGTCCCTTGATTATGTTTTTGATCTATAATACGTACAGCATTTCTTCTGGGATGCTCTGCTATTATCCGACGAACAATATCCATACTATTACCTTTATCATCTACAAAAATAAATTCAATATTCGGATACGTCTGATTAAGAGCAGACAGCAATGTCCGTTCCACAAGATTTGCAGCATTATATATGGGAATCCCCAATGTTACTTTATCCATACAAAATATCTACTCTTTTTATATTGTGAGTTCTTCAAATAATTGTACCCATCTCGGAACAATCCTTTCAATATCGTATCTATGAACATTTACAGAGGCTTGGTATCCCATAGTTTTACGAATTTCCTCATTTTCAATTACATAAGATATTTTACAGGCTAGTTCCTTGATATTTTGAGGCTCTACTAAAAAACCATCCACTCCATCAACTATAATTTCTTTTGGTCCACACGGACAAGCAAATGACACAACTGGCAATCCATATGCCATAGCTTCTACAATGACAAGCCCCCACCCTTCGAAACGAGAACTTAAAACAAACAATGAACTTGTTTTAAAACATTCGCCTATCTGCAAAGTATGATGTTCTAAAAAGCATGAGTCTTCTAATCCTAAAGAAATCAGCTGTTTCTGCAAATTTTCTCTCAATATCCCCTCTCCATATATATGCATTGTCCAGTCCTTATGCGTATTAGCCACCTCCTTCCAAGCTTTCAACAGCAAATCGAACCCTTTTTGATGCTCATACCTTCCCACCGCAATCACCCGTTTATTCTCGCATCGTGATACCCCATCAGGAATGATAGTTAGTGGATTAGGAATAACCGCCAAATTATGCAGTTCCGTCCAAGCTTTTTCATCTTCATGAGTCAACAGAATAAACTTATCAAGCTTACTTAATGAAGCGATAATATTTTCCCGGTATCTACGTTTTAACCACATCGGCAGGAATTTCGACAAATGTGGATTCATCGAATCCATATAACGGCTCTTATCAACATGATTTTCTGCAATCTTCACACTTCCATCAGTCATACTTGCAATGAATCCGACTTCCCTACGAGTCATAATCACCGTAATATCCGGTTTAATCTTATTCAGACATCTATTCAAACGTTTCTTATGTAGGTAACGTTTATGGAAGAACTCCCAAACACGTCTACAAGGAGAAAAATAATCATCATAGTTAATATTCAACTGATGTACTTTGACAGAAGGATGTAAAGTGAAAAAAGGAGGATATTTCCCTCCATCAGTTGTGACAATATGTATCTCATAGCCCAATTTTTCAGCAAAATAATTTGCTTTGACTGTGAGAACACGCTCCCCACCCCCTGAAACATGAAGTGCAGGATTACAATATACTATTTTTAATATCCTATCCATTGAATCTTATTCAGAGCAAAGATAAAAAAAGTTGTTCATCTTTCTACATACAAACCATTTTATTGTTATTTTTGCTCAATAATACAAGAAAAGATATGCCACATGAATCACGCGTAAAGAAATCATTGCTTAATGCTCGGGTTAATATGATATTCTATTTTCTAAATCTTGCACTATCCTTCTTCTCCAGAAAAATTTTTTTAGATACACTTGGTGCTGATTTTATGGGATTAACCGGTACTCTACTTAATCTTTTAGGATTTCTGAATCTCGCAGAACTGGGCATCGGCATGGCTATAGGATATGTATTATACAAACCCTTATATCAACATGATGAAAATAAAATCAATGAAATAATTTCTGTCTTCGGATACATCTACCGTTGGATTGGACTAAGTATATTAGGAGCTGGATGCCTACTTGCATGTTTTTTGCCATTAATATTTTCAAATACAGAGTTTCAACTATCAGTTATCTATTTTGCCTATTTTTCATATTTAACAACTTCACTTATCGGATATTTTGCTAATTACAAACAAACTTTATTAGGCGCCGACCAAAGAAATTATGTAGTGACTGCATACTATCAAAGTGCTGTATTGCTAAAAACCCTAATACAAATGACTCTAACTTACTATACAGGAAATTACTATCTTTGGATTAGCATGGAGTTAATATTAGGCATAACTTATACTTTTATTCTAAACTGGAGAATAAAAAAAACATACCCATGGCTCCATAGCGAAGTCAAACAAGGAAAATCACTACTCAAAAAATATCCTGAAATCATCAAATACACCAAACAGTTATTCATACATAAGATAGCATGTTTTGTACAATTTCAAACAACCCCTTTCCTCATATATGCATTTGTATCACTGAAAACTGTAGCCTATTATAATAACTATACACTCATTATTGATAAGATAGCCCAACTCATCAATAATCTGCTCAGTAGTACCAGCGCCGGAGTAGGCAACCTTATTGCTGAAGGAAATACCAAACACATTCAAATCGTTTTCTGGGAGCTCTTAAGTTTTCGTTTTCTTATTGCCGGCACAATTTCTTTCTGCCTATATCAACTGACAGAAGCTTTTATTTCACTATGGTTAGGAGCTGAATATATTATGCCTAATCATATTCTATTCTTGATTATTTTCAACTCATTCGTTGGATATACAAGAGGAGCAACTGACCAATTTTTACAAGGATACGGTTTATTTCATGACATATGGGCACCTATTGCAGAGGTCGTAATTAATTTGACTGTAGCAATTATTGGGGGGTATTTATGGGGACTCCCAGGAATATTGATGGGAAATATCACAAGCCTTATCTTAATTGTAGGTATTTGGAAACCTTACTTCCTTTATAGTAAAGGATTTAAAATTTCAGTTATCCATTACTGGGTGAGATATATAAAATATATGATATTAATTATATTACCAGCAATAGTTTGTATATATTTATGGCCAGCACAAGATTTTTCACCTGAAGTTTCTTTCAACAATTGGATTCTATATGCAACTATTTCATGCATAACTTACCTTTTGTTCGCTGTTATACTGTTCTTCTTATTTACACGAAGTATACGTACATTTATTAGACGGATATTACATAAATAACTTCTACTAAAATGCACCAGGTGGACAAAACATTTTCCTTACTTTCAATTTAAACAGTGTAATAAAGAACATATCATACAGAAAAACATTATGGGTCATCAGTAAAAAACGTCCAATTTTATCTATTAAATAATCAGGAACATAATATTTTACAAGGTAGTCCATATTACTTTTAATCAAGCAGCGCAAATGTTTTCTTCGAGTGGTTCCAGAAATAGTATCCAAATAATGATAATCAGATTTCAATGTACGGCAAAACAGTAAATGAATGCACTTAAATATACCTTGTTGTTGCACTGATGTCAGTTTCACATTTGCTATATATTGATTTATAACAGTTTTACATGAAAAAAAAGTTGTATATTCAGATACAAACGGAGTCACTATTTTCGACATAGTGCCTTCATAACTTATATAATTATAATCAGCTTTATTCCCGACCGAAATATAATCACAACATGACATACATTCCAATACAAATAACACATCTTCAGAGAAACGAAGAGCAGTATTAAAACGCAAATAATATTTATTCAAAAAACAACAATCAAATAATTTTGCACAAGCACTAAACATATTGTAAATCTCACTCCCAATAAATAAAGAAGGAATGTCCGCCTGAGTATAAACATGAGAAAAGAAATTAAAAGACTTTATTGCCTTCCCATTTTCTTGACACCTTTTATATCCCTGAACTGTAAATCCTAAACCAATCTGAGAATCAGGAAGTAAGCGATAAAGGTTTATCAAGTAATCAATATCGACATAGTCATCCGAATCAATAAATACCGCATAGCGACCTATTGCATTATCTAATCCCTTATTACGCGCAGCGCTTAAACCTGCATTCTTCTGATGAAAAACACGAATCCGTCGATCTTTTTTAGCCCAATTATCACTGATTACTCCACAATCATCAGGACTACCATCGTCTATTAACAACAGTTCAAAATCTGTAAAGCTTTGTTTTAATATACTTTCTATACAATATGATAAGTACTTTTCTACTTTATATATAGGTACTATTACTGATATTAATGGTTTTTGTTCCATATTTTTCTTATTTACATTCTTATCCATTCTTCCGGTACAACATCATCCGTCTCAAAATAATACCACCAGCGTTTTGGTGCAATAACAATTTTATTGTCATGGGAATTAAGAAAAGCACTCCACCAACTAAATGTAGAATTAGCTATAATATTATGATTGCATGAACTCATTAGAAACATATCTTGCCAAGAATCATTCCCCCTATTACCATCAATATAGAAAGCGTCTTCCAACTTTATATTTTCCTTCACATAATCCATATCATCAGAAAAGACATAGAAAACCGGGGTATCCATATGCTCTTTCATATATTGAATTGCCCTTTCAAAATAATCGTTAGGACAACATTTACTCAATCCTTCAAAATCTGGTTTCAAATAATCACCGCGACGTACATGCAAACTTACACTGTTAGGAGTCTTTTCTATTTGGTTTAAAACATCTCTTGTATAAGAAGAAATCATTCTTTTGTCAAATCGAAATGTATCCAATATCTCTTGCTTGGCATGAACAAAATACAAAGGACTCTGCCAAGTTCCTTTAAAATAGCAATTTTCATGTGGATGTTGAAATACCTCATCATAATATATAAAATTTTCTTTAACACTTACCTCTTTAAAGAAAAGGCTGATTAATTTAAAATAAGGTAATTCCATAGCCCCCAAGAACTCTACTAAACGTATATATATCCTTTGGAAAATATTAAGTCCTTTATAAGGATGTACTTTAAACAATTTATCAAGCTCATATCCATTATGTTCAAAACGTAATTTTTTATGTAATAAGAAACAACAAGCTTCTCTTCCTCTAAAACGCAGTTCACATAAAAATGCGTACTGAAACATAACATTTCCTAATCCCCAACATGGCAATACTATTTTCATAATTTATTTCCTTTTTGAACCAAACATATATACAAATTGTATTTTCAACAAGCCTCTCATCCATAAATCAAAAAACAGATAACAACGATTCAACAACAAAAATCGAGCAATCCGATCTGACAAGTAGTCAGGACGAAAACAATATTTTATCCAATCGGAATATGTCAGTACCAATGATTTCAAAAAAGTTTTTCGTAACTTATAAGATTCTTTTGGTAAACTAACATATAAAGACAGCAAAATACGATGAAAAAATATTTTCAGTTCCTTCCAAACCAATTGTAAATCATCTGCTTTTAGATTATATTCTTGCTGATACAAAATCACTCTATAATAATAATTCTGGAATATCTCACATTCCTCTTTCAACGACTTATTACAAACAGATAACGCCGTATCAGAATATTCTACTCTATATATATAATTGGAAATATTACGTATCAAAATAAAATCAGCATATTGAATATAATCCAATAAAAAGAAAAAATCTTCCAGCAAAGATATTGATGACAAAAATGAAAGACTATACTTTTTTATAATATCTCTACTATATATCTTACTATGAGGATAACCTATATTCTTATCTACTAAGTCTGTCAACACGCGAAATCTGTCCTCTGAAGAAAAATCTAAATTCGGGAAAACAGATGGTTGCATAACTCCATTAGGATATAGTTTTATGACTGATTCTATTACAACCCCACTTCCTTTATGTTCAGACAATTCATTATATAGATCTTCCAGATATGCAGGTAAGATATAATCATCCGAATCTACAAAAACAATATATTTTCCATATGCCTCAGCCAATCCTTTATTTCGTGCAGTACTGACCCCCGCATTTTCTTGATGGAAGACTCTTATTCTCTCATCCTTTTGAGCATACTCTTCGCACATTTCCCCACAACGGTCAGGACTTCCGTCGTCTACCAGCAACAATTCAAAGTTTGTAAATGTCTGTACGAGAATACTGTCAATACACTGTGACAAATATTCTTCTACTTTATAGACGGGTACTATAATGGATATTTCCGGGACATTACTCATATTCGCTCATTTTACACGCAACACAGCCTTCATTTTTATAGAAATCACCAGCAAATAATAGGCTGACTTCACAAAAGCCTTAAAATACAAATAGCCGGCATATGTAGGAAGCGCATAATGGATGTTCTGCAACATCAGCTTCCATACGGGCCGTAACCCCACCATTTTAAACAAAGATGCATACTTTTTGCTCCGAAAGACCAAATAACTTTGATAATAAAAAGATTTATCTTTCGTGAAATACAGAATACGGTCAAAATATTTAGCCTTCAAGTTTTCAAAGAATATGTATATCTGCCGGTTATCCTGCAAGCACCGGGAAGACCGGATAAAATCATAGATATATCCAAGCACCAGCACACGACATTCCAAATTACGCATAGACGGCGCCCGCATGATGGAATCCGGCTGCATAGAATAATAGTAAGTGGTCTCATCAACAACATACATACTTTGAGCCATACATGCCAGCTTGAATGACCATAAATCATCTTCGTGTACGATGCCCTCCTGAAAATAGAGTTGATGCTGCAAAACGAAAGGACGACTCACCAGTTTGTTCCATGCCATGACATACCATTTTTCCTGCACATAATTGGAAAGTACAAGAGCATTCCCTTCATAAAGCCCGGTACCTAATGATAAAGGAGGAGCCCAACGTCTGGCGCCGGTCACCTCATAATTGCCTATCACAAAATTCGTTTGCTTCTGCCTCGCTGCCTCTGCCAAAAGCTCTATTGCATTCGCAGGAATATAATCATCGCTATCCAAGAAGTACAGATAATCGCCCACAGACACTGAAATACCGGTGTTTCTTGCAGCAGAAAGTCCCTTGTTCTTTTCATGCTCCAGGCACCTCACCACTGCTCCGCGCGGATGCGATGATATAAGTTTTTTTACTATCTGCATAGAGCCGTCCGGAGTGCAATCATTCACCAAAATTACTTCCAAATCCTGCCAAGTCTGGTTCAGAACAGACAACAAACATCGCTCTATATACTTGGCAACATTGTAAACGGGAATGATGACAGATACTTTCATAATGCCGAATAAATACAAATTCCCACCCTATCGATATGTTCTTTCAATGCTATATTCTTGATATGGTCATAAACCACTATATCAACAAAATAAGGCAATACCGTTTCATCGAAAGCAACAAGAAGCGCTGACAAGACATCTTTAGAAACCGTTCCCTTTACTGCAATATCAATATCCGAGCCCTGCCTATAATTGCCCTTGGCACGGGAACCAAACAATACAGCTTCTTGCACCTCTGAAAAACGGGAAAAAACGTCCATAATACGTTTCCCATTTATTTCACTCAATCCATATTGCTGCCATAAGACTCTATTCATCTGTCTTTGCTTTAAAAGAAACGTAAAAGTCCTGAAGAAGGAAGAAGTAACGTTCAAAAATATCATTCAATACCCGAATGATTATTTCATCATCATAAATATGAGTATCTTGATTACTAAAATCTTCCATTTCCATGCTTTTCTTACAAAGATAGAAAATATAATTATTGTGGGTACAATACTAAACGTATTTTTCAGAATTTCACCTCCCGTTCCTCCACAAACTCTTCCCACCACACAACAAGCGTCAACAGATTGAAGTATTGCAAAGCCTTGTTCTGCCTATACCAGAACCAACCTCCTGCCTGATCTGCAACTTGTTCATAATCTGCAAGAAACTTCTCCACCGCATCCCGGCGCAGATAATCGCCCATAATGCCGGAAGAAAGGATAAATTCCTTGAAGCGGGCACGCCGTGCCTTGTCGCGGAAGAACAACGGCATGGGTGCAAAACCGCCCTGCTTCTTTTTCGACGTAATGGCTTCGGGAAGCAAAGGTTTATAATGATATTTCAGCAAATACTTGGAAACAGAACGGCCACGTGCTATGTCGAGCACGCTGTCTCCCTTGCACTTCAAGCCGACCGGCAACTCCTGCAGGAAATGGAAAAGCTCCAGGTCCATGAAAGGAAACGTCAGCTCGTTACCGAACATCCGTGCCATGCCGGACGCCTTGAAAAGAATGATGCGATTGATTACAATCTCCAAATCGGAAAGAATGGCATGCTGGGCATAAAGATGTTCGAAGCTGCGGAAATCAGACCGCGGAGATTTTACCGGTTCAAAATCTTCTTTCGGATTTTGCAGAAGGGCACACAAGGCTGAATCGGAGAAGCCGAAACGCTCCCCTTCCAGAATATGAAGTATCTTATCCAAATGGAAATTGATGCGGGAAAGCTTTCCGCCGGTATCAAAGGTTTCATGCTCCAGCAGACGGTTGATGCCACGCAGCAAGGGACGCAATCCTATGCGGGCGGCCAAATAATGCAGCGCCACTTCACGGCCGGAAGTGCCGAAATACTGGTCACTGCCGTCACCTCCCAAAATCACGTCGGGCTTGTCATCGCCTATCATGCGCATGGCACAATAGTTTACCATCAGCCCGCCTTCCATAAAAGGCTCACCCAGAAAACGGACAATGTCGGGCAAGGCACTGATTTCCGTACCGTCAATCTCGTACTCGTGGTGACGGGTACCAAAAGTTTCGGACATCAGGCGGGCCATGGGCAGCTCCGTCCAGGTATCCCCTTTAAAGCCTACGGAATAGGAGTCAATCTGTCCGTCGTAAATGCTGCGCAGCGCAGCAAGGTTGGACCCGGAATCATAGCCGCCACTCAGCAGGATGCCTACCCTGCGGCTATGGCCGATACGCCGGCGGATGGCTTGCGCATGCAATTCTCCATAACGGCGGGAGTAGGTTTCTACATCCGGATTCCGTTCAGTCGCCACCTTGGGTTCATGCTCAAAAACGCTGTCGCGCTTCAGACAATAAATGTCATCTGCCACCTTTTCATATAAGCTGGGATTTCTTTCCTTCAGCGAATCAAACATGGAATGTACTTTCGCTTGTGTCTCTAACTTTACAGAAGCCCAAACCGGCATCAGATAACCAAGCTCTGTCAACATGTAGAACTTTTCGCCGGCACCTAAAGAATGAACATCGAATAGGGCGAAATTATTCTTCTTCAAAATGCCACGCTGAAGGAATGTACTCAATGAAACCAGATTAGGCTCGAAATTTTCTTCCAGTTGGTCCTCTAAAAATTGCCAGGAAGTGGCAAAATTACCATCAATGTGACAATAGACGGGATAATGCGTGCCATGATGGTCGCGCACCACTCCGCATTCATTTTCTGAATAATATACTATGGTGAACGAACCGTCCAGGCGTGAAAAGCCATATGCCGGATCGGATAGAAACGCATCAGCAGCAAGCTTGGCATTGGTATCATCCGGAGTTGCCTGCAAGGTGTCCCGATTATACAAAGTTCCGAAAAAGAAAAGCCTCAGATTATAACTCTCAAAAGAAGATTCCGGCTCTTCCCCCTCTACGCAGGCTGTACGCCAATCTTCTAAAGTGATTTTTCCGTATATCATTTGTTTGCTTATAGACTTATTTGTTTCACGTAAATGCACCTCTTCTATTTTTCGACCACCCCATGCTTTGTATGTATAAAGCTCTTGTTTGCCCCCCGCAGCTTAAAGATATTTCCCGCCATCAGCAGGAAAGTGTAAGGTATCTTTTGCAGGGCCATTGCCAGGCGGCTGGTACAGAATCTTTTGGGAACGGCAACGAGCAATGCCACAGCAAGCAGAACCAGAAGCAGCCACCACTTCAGTCCCCACGTCCAGCGATAAATCGTAAATAGTACGGAAAAAAAGAACGTGAAACCCATCAGCAGCAGACGGGGAATGGAAAGCTGCTGGAAAAGCTTATCGCAGAAGTCCCAGTTGCGTGCAGCAAGTGCTTTCCATAGGAATTTGGCAAAGGTCTGGCAGTAGTGCCATTGTGCCGACAGCCAGCGGCGGCGCTGACGGGAGAAATCACCGGTGTTCTGTATCTTCTCATCGAACACAAAGGTTTCGGGCAGATAATAAAAACGCTTGCCGCGATAGAGCAGGGTCAGCTCCAATTCACGGTCGAAACCGCCCACAGCCTTGATATCCGCCATCGTATCACGAAACAAGTCATAACGGAACGCCATACCGGAACCGATAAGGGCAGCCGACAAGCCCAGCTTGGCATGCCCCAGACGGAAAATGGTATTGTTGATTTCCTCACTGATGGCATCGAGCAGGGCCATGTCATTGTTCAGGTTCTTGGCACTCCGGTGGGTCTGCACAATCTCGACTTCCGGATTGGCGAAGAGGTCGTTAATATCACTCAGATAATCGTAAGGGATGACATTGTCCGCATCGAGCACCAAAGCGATGTCATAGTCATTGCCGATGGCAGCCATGGCGGCATTCAGAGATTTGGACTTGGTGCTTTTCTCAAAATGCACTTCAACCAGGCGGACAGGAAGCACAGCGAGGGAAGCGTTGGTTTCGGGCTGCATACGGTCTGAAATGACAACCGTATCAAAACAGTCGGCGGGATAATCCTGCTCCAGACATGAATGGACGCACTCGTGTATCACGGCATCTTCGCGGTAGGCAGGAATCAGTATGGCAAAACGCTTGTGTTCCTTGGCTGGAGGGGGCAGAGGCAGGTCACGCCGGCGTGACGCCAGACTGTAAACCAATAGATACAGTATGTTTATTGCAAACCATATGTATAAAAGCCAATCGAATATATTCAATATATGTTCCAAATTCAGAGCTATTTAAGCTTTAGAGTTGCTGCTTGTTTTTAATGGGTATCCGACACAAAGATACAAAAAAGAAGTAGAGTCCGGACAAAATATACAAAAAATGCGAAGAATATAGGAATAAAAAAACGAGCAAGCTCTCACGAACCCCTCGCCCCTGTAAGAAAAGCCTTAAAGGCTTTTCTTTTAAACTGCGTCAATGTTACCTAAAAATCAATCTTTCTCTTTACCTGAAAAATAAAACTTCAATTACCTATTCTGAAAACTTCAAAATCCAATTTTTACCTTTACCTAATTTACCTATTTATTCAAAACATTTAGCTTATGAAAAAAATCTATTTTCAATCCTTTTACCTAACAACTAATATCCTTTATTGAAAACTGTTTTTATTATTTATCAAATCCAAATGCAGTTTCCCAACTGCACTGCAAAGGTAAGTGTTTTATCCGCACGCACAAAACGCCGGCATATTTTTCGCGCGTTTTATAACATTGTTTTAGAGTTTAAGGGTACAGTTTACACTTATAAACATTTCATTGTTCATCGGGAGTATACTTTCCAGTAAAAAACAAACCACCGAAGCGCCGAAACGCTTCGATGGCTGTCCCCTTTAAACACCTTTAAACAAAATGAATTTCTTATTTATTTTCTTGCTTCGGCAATATACCCCAAAGCTTCTTTACATTTTTCTGTAACGTAAGTCCAGTCTTCGGCAGCGACCTTATCCTTCGGGAAGAGTTTGGAGCCCATACCTACGCAGAACACACCCGCCTTAATCCAGGAGGTCAGGTTTTCCTGGGTCGGCTCCACTCCACCGGTCACCATCAGCTTGGACCAGGGCATCGGAGCCAGCAGACCTTTCACGAGTTTGGCACCAAGCACGTCGCCCGGGAATATCTTGCAGAGGTCGCACCCTACTTCTTGCGCGAAGCCCACTTCTGAAACGCTTCCGCATCCCGGAGTATAGGCTACCAGGCGACGGTTACAAATCTTGGCAATCTCAGGGTTGAACAACGGGCCTACAACGAAGCATGCACCCAACTGCAAGTACAGCGCCGCAGTAGCAGGGTCAACGATGGAACCTACACCCATAGCCATCTCCGGGCACTCTTTTGCCGCAAACTTCACAACTTCCGCAAACACCTCGTGGGCAAAGTCACCACGGTTCGTGAACTCGAACGCACGAACACCTCCATCGTAACAAGCCTTTACAACTTTCTTTGCAACTTCTGCATCCTTATGATAAAAGACGGGCACCATGCCGGTAGAACCAATCTTATTCAATACTGAGATTTTATCAAATTTACTCATCTTTTTATTTACGATTTGACGATTTACGATTTACGATTAATATTACTTTACTTTATATCTATTCTTTTTATTTACGATTTGACGATTCAAACTTCCTTTGCTAACCGATTTCTTGTAGTGACAATAGAACTCACTATTATTTTATACAATTCATGCGCCTCTTGTTGCAACCCAAGCAGTTTATTAGCAGGAATCATCTCACTTTCAGCAATAATTTCCAACCAGTGTATAGTTTCATCCAGTTCTTCCTCTACCATTTTCAGTTTATTCAGAAAATCCTTATCAGACTTTCCCAAACAAGCTGCCCTATAATTGGCAGCAGGTGAAGTCCCTGAACGTACTATTTGTTTAGCTATAGCCATTGACGAAATCCGATTAGGCATACAATCTACCATCTTGATTATTCTCAAAGCGAACATCTTCAATCGTATTTTCAATTCCTCCGAGTTCACTGTAGAAGTAATTTCAATCGTACATCGTAAATCGTCAAATCGTAAATGAGCTTAGCGTTGTACTCGTCCGCTTGCATCCCCTCCTGCCAGCGCTTCTACCTCTTCGGTAGAAACAAGGTTGAAGTCACCGTTGATAGTGTGCTTCAAGGCGGAAGCGGCTACTGCAAATTCGAGGGCGGCACCCTGGTTGGGTTTTGTCAGCAGGCCGTGGATGATACCACCTGAGAAAGAGTCGCCGCCACCTACGCGGTCGACGATAGGATTGATGTCGTAACGCTTTGACTCGTAGAATTCCTCGCCGTTGTAAATCATTGCTTTCCAGCCGTTGTGGGTAGCGGAGAAAGACTCGCGCAACGTAGAGATTACGTATTTGAAGCCGAATTCCTTCGCCATCGCCTTGAAGATTCCCTTGTAGCCTTCAGCGTCCGTCTTGCCGCCTTCCACGTCTGCATCGGGCTTGAAGCCCAGACAGAGTTCAGCATCCTCTTCGTTGCCGATGCAGACATCCACATACTGCATCAAAGGCTTCATGATGGACTGGGCTTTTTCTTTGGTCCAGAGTTTTTTACGGAAATTGAGGTCTACCGACACCGTAACGCCGTGACGTTTGGCAGCCTCGCAAGCCAGGCGGGTCAACTCGGCGGCCTTGTCGGAGATGGCGGGAGTGATACCTGACCAGTGGAACCAGTCTGCACCTTCCATGATGGCATCGAAATCAAAGTCCGCCGCATCTGCCTCGGCAATGGCGGAGTGTGCACGGTCATAGATTACCTTACTGGGACGCATGGAAGCACCGGTCTCAAGATAGTAGATACCTACACGGTCACCACCACGCGCAATGAAATCCGTCTTTACGCCATACTTGCGCAATGCGTTGACAGCCGACTGGCCTATTTCATGTTTCGGCAACTTGGTTACAAAATAAGCATCATGTCCGTAGTTGGCACAGCTGACAGCCACGTTGGCCTCGCCGCCGCCATATACCACATCAAAAGAGTCGGACTGCACAAAACGGGTGTTTCCCGGAGTAGACAGCCTCAGCATGATTTCACCTAATGTAACTACTTTCTTTCCCATAATCTTTCTATGTTTTATTTTAATATGAAATTAATTTGTTTCCTTTCAATTTATCATTTCGAGGTATAAACAGAACTTAAACACCTGAAACTATGGAGAGTAAATCAAAATAACATTCGTTCTTCATAGTCTTCGTGTACGGGCACAAAGATACAACAATTTTTGAAATACAAAAAATTATCATATATTTGTATCGAAAATAGTAAGATTATAATTGTGTGCGAGCACAAGAAGATGTACGATGGGACGATTTACGATTAGACGATTGAGATTACATTGTAGAATCGTAGCCAAAGCAACATCAATCGTACATCGTAAATCGTTAAATCGTAAATATACAGATGGAAAGAGTCAGAATAAAGGATATCGCCAAGATGGCCGATGTATCCGTGGGAACCGTCGACCGTGTGATTCACGGGCGTAGCGGTGTGTCCGAGTCCAGCCGGAAGCGGGTGGAAGAAATCCTGAAACAACTGGATTACCAGCCCAATATGTATGCCAGCGCACTGGCTTCGAACAAGAAGTACGCATTTGCCTGCCTGCTGCCACTGCACGAGAAAGGCGAATACTGGACAGACGTGGAGACGGGCATACACAACGCCGTAGAGACTTACTCTGACTTCAACGTCGCCGTGCACCTCTCCTACTATGACCCGTATGACTATCATTCATTCGCGGAAGCCTCCGGACAGATTCTGGCACTGGAGCCGGACGGAGTGATGTTTGCCCCCACCGTTCCGCAATACACCAAGCCCTTCACGGATGAGCTGACGCAACATAATATACCTTATATATATATAGACTCCAACATAAAGGAAGAGCCCGCCCTCTCCTTCTACGGGCAGAACTCGCACCAGAGCGGATATTTTGCCGCCCGCATGCTGATGCTGCTTGCCGGAGAAGACGCGCAGGAAATCGTCATCTTCCGCAAGATAAATGAAGGCATCGTGGGGTCGAACCAGCAGGAACGCCGCGAAATAGGTTTCCGCGAATACATGCAGGAGCATCATCCCGCCTGCCGCATCTGGGAACTGGACCTGCATGCCAAGCGCGACAGCGAGGACACACTGATGCTGGACGAGTTCTTCCAAGAGCATCCTACCGTAAAGAACGGAATCACCTTCAACTCCAAAGCATACATCATCGGGGAATACCTGCTGAAGAAGCAGAAAAAAGACTTCAACCTGATGGGCTATGACCTGCTGCAACGCAACGTAGACTGCCTGAAGCAGGGAAGCATCTTCTTCCTCATAGCACAGCAGCCCACCCTGCAAGGATTCGACGGCATCAAGGCCTTGTGCGAATACCTGATTCTGAAAAAGGAAATCACAAGGGAGAACTTCATGCCGATTGACTTGCTGACGAAGGAGAATATAGAGTTTTATTACAATAAATAGTTGCATGTACAATGTACCATCTACAATGTACAATTCGACCATGCGGAAGGGGACTAATACTAGCGCAGCGCAGCCAAATTGTACATTGTAGATGGTAAATGGAAAATTTAAAAGATGGAGGCAAAGTACCTGAAAATCAACCCTGCCGACAATGTTGCAGTGGCTATCACAGCACTCCCGGCCGGTGAAAAACTCACGGTGGACGGAAAGGAAATCACCTTGAATGAGGATGTTCCTGCCGGACACAAATTTGCACTGAAAGATTTTGCGGAAGGCGAAAACGTCATTAAATACGGATATCCCATCGGCCACGCCCGGAAAGCGCAGAAGCAGGGGGACTGGATGAATGAAAACAATATCAAGACCAACTTGTCCGGGTTGCTGGAATACACATACAACCCCGTCAACGTAGACCTCAATACTACAACTCTAAACCTCAATACCGGCGCGCCAAACCTGACCTTTAGAGGGTACAAACGTAAGAACGGCGACGTAGGTGTGCGCAACGAGATATGGATTATTCCGACAGTGGGCTGTGTAAACGGAATCATCAACCAGCTTGCCGAAGGCCTGCGCCGCGAAACGGGCGGAAAGGGCGTGGATGCCATCATGGCTTATCCCCATAATTACGGCTGCTCCCAGTTGGGTGACGACCACGAGAATACAAAGAAAATCCTCCGCGACATGGTGCTGCATCCCAATGCGGGAGCCGTACTCGTGGTAGGCCTGGGATGTGAGAATAACCAGCCGGATGTATTCCGCGAGTTTCTGGGAGACTATGACCGGGACCGCGTAAAGTTTATGGTGACCCAGAAAGTGGGCGATGAATACGAAGAAGGAATGAAGCTGCTGCGCGAACTTTATGCCAAAGCCATCCAGGACCAGCGCGAGGATATTCCCTTAAGCGAACTGCGCGTAGGCCTGAAGTGTGGCGGTTCGGACGGTTTCTCCGGTATCACCGCCAATCCGCTACTGGGCATGTTCTCCGACTTCCTCGTAGCACAAGGCGGTACCAGCGTACTGACGGAAGTGCCGGAAATGTTCGGTGCAGAAACCATCCTGATGAACCGCTGCCGCACCAAAGAGCTGTTTGAGGACACGGTGAAGCTGATTAATGACTTCAAGGAATATTTCCTCTCACACGGTGAACCGGTAGGTGAAAACCCGTCTCCGGGAAATAAGGCGGGAGGCATCTCGACATTGGAGGACAAAGCCTTGGGATGCACACAGAAATGCGGCACGAGCTACGTGGAAGGGGTACTTCCGTATGGCGAACGCCTGAAAGTAAAGGGACTGAACCTACTGTCTGCTCCGGGAAACGACCTTGTAGCCGCCACTGCCCTTGCCTCTTGCGGATGCCACATGGTGCTGTTCACCACAGGACGCGGAACGCCCTTCGGAACCTATGTGCCGACCATGAAGATTTCCACCAACTCCACTTTGGCAAAGAACAAGCCGGGCTGGATAGACTTCAACGCCGGAGTTATCGTCGAGAACGAACCGATGAAGAAAACCTGCGAACGCTTCATCGAGTATATCATCAAAGTAGCAAGCGGTGAATTCGTGAACAACGAAAAGAAAGGCTACAAGGAAATAGCCATCTTCAAGACCGGAGTAACTTTGTAAGGTGAAAATTGAAAGGTGAAAGGTGAAAATTAAAGGCTGATATATGGAGGGCGGGACAAAACCATTTTGTCCCGCCCTTTGTTTTTTATACCTTTGCAGCAAAATTGGCTTATATATTTACGATTTGACGATTTACGATGTACGATTGAAGTTTGTATTGTACAACAACCATTCTACGATTTCAAGAGTTATATCAATCGTAAATCGTCAAATCGTAAATCCCCAATCGTAAATCGTAAATTATGTCAGCAACAACCGATACAATCTCCAAACCCAAAGGCGGCTGGTGGGCACTCAGCCCGTTGGCGGTGTTCCTTTGCCTCTATCTAGTGACTTCGCTCCTGGTGAACGACTTCTATAAAGTCCCCATCACGGTAGCCTTCCTCGCCTCATCCTGCTATGCCATCGCCATCACGCGCGGCCTGAATCTGGAACAGCGCATCTATCAGTTTTCCGTAGGCGCCAGCAACAAGAACATCATGCTGATGGTATGGATATTCATCCTTGCAGGAGCATTCGCCCAAAGCGCCAAGCAGATGGGCGCCATTGATGCGACCGTAAATCTGACCTTACATATACTGCCGGACAACCTGCTGCTGGCGGGCATCTTCATTGCCGCCTGCTTCATCTCCCTCTCGATAGGAACAAGCGTAGGAACTATCGTCGCACTGACTCCCGTAGCCGTGGGACTGGCGGAAAAGACGGGCATCGACCTGCCCTACATGGTCGCCATCGTGGTGGGAGGCTCGTTCTTCGGAGACAATCTTTCCTTCATATCCGACACCACCATTGCATCGACCAAGACGCAGGACTGCGTGATGAGGGACAAGTTCCGCGTCAACTTCATGATTGTAGTCCCCGCAGCGCTTGTCGTGCTGGGCATCTACATCTTTCAAGGACTGTCCGTCTCCGCCCCGCCCCAAGTGCAGACCATCGAGTGGATAAAGGTAATCCCCTACCTCATCGTGCTGGGCACGGCCGTAGCAGGTGTCAACGTCATGCTGGTACTGCTGCTGGGCATCCTCTCTACTGGAATTATCGGTATCTATACCGGTACCGCCTTCTTCGACTGGTTCGGAGCCATGGGAACGGGCATCACCGGCATGGGCGAGCTCATCATCATCACCCTGCTGGCCGGAGGCATGCTCGAAACCATCCGCTACAACGGCGGCATCGACTTCATCATCTCCCGGCTGACCCGCCACGTCAGCGGCAAGCGGGGAGCCGAATTCAGCATCGCTGCCCTGGTCAGCATCGCCAATCTCTGTACCGCCAACAACACCATTGCCATCATCACCACCGGCCCCATAGCCAAGGACATCGCCCTCCGCTTCCACCTGGACCGCCGGAAAACAGCCAGCATACTGGACACCTTCTCATGCCTCGTGCAAGGAATCATCCCCTACGGAGCGCAAATGCTGATAGCCTCCGGACTTGCCGGCATTTCACCCATCAGCACCACACGCATGCGCTTGCGCTGGATGTTGTGACATTCGTTGATGACAATCCGGGTCAGCCATGCGCGAATCTGTTCGGGTCTCGCCGTCTCCCGTCTTTCCCATGCACGGAGCAGACCCTGCTGAACCGCATCCTGCGCGTCGTGGCGCGTATGCAAAATGCTGAAGCTGAGCCGATAAAGCCCCTGCATATTTTCCTCTGCGATGCGGGAAAACGCATTGGATTCCATACGCCGCTCCCCCTTTCGTTTTGTTGCTTGAAGAATCCTTCACCCTATATACGCGCGAGGGCGGGGAAAAGTTTGATTGAAAAAGGGCACACCGCGAAAAAACACGATGTACCCTTCTGATTATGCTGTCTTACCCAAAATACGCCACGCCGGATTCAAAAATCTTCTGATCCTTTTCGCCGGGGATATTCCGGGCGACGTTCGCGCCTATGTGCACATCGTAATATGTTCGGCCAGCAGCTTTCTGTTTTGC
>OLVO01001820.1_pt1 | contig 20864 bp, 15 predicted proteins | sample 1672571 | NCBI WGS metagenome assembly OLVO01 (sample SAMEA3136700, study PRJEB25190) | human gut metagenome | biome: human gut; feature: human-associated habitat; material: faeces | place: Austria | collected 2013
GACCTCCTGCGTGTGAAGCAGGCGCTCTAACCAGCTGAGCTAAGCCTCCGTGCGCAAGTATTATAGCAGAAAGGATAGGCAAAAGTCAACCATGAGTTTTAACCTGCGTGCATTTTGCTGGTCAGTTTCCCTCCAATGCCCAAATCCTGCATTTTTCCGCTTGACGCGGCGCCGGAAATCTTCTATACTATGCCTTGCTGAGAGGGAGTAGTTACAATCGCACAGCCAACAATCGCCCGGTTTTTCCGGTGGCTTTGCGCCTGGAAACAGGAACGAGACTTTTTGCACATCACGTGCAGAAGGTCTTTTTTTCGTCCCTCTGCCAGACAAACGGGAGGAATTGTTATGTCATCATCACTTATTATCACGATTTTGCTGTTTCTGCTGGGGCTCGTGCTGATCGTCAAGGGCGGCGACTGGTTCGTGGACGCCGCAACGTGGATGGCAGCAGCGTCCGGGCTGCCGCAGTTTCTGATCGGCGCGACCGTCGTATCGATGGCAACGACGCTGCCGGAGATCATCGTTTCGACCATGGCGGCAGCAGCGGGCAGCACCGATCTGGCCATCGGCAACGCCATCGGCTCAGTCACGGCAAATACAGGACTCATCATGGCAATTTCACTCATCTTCATGCCCGTTGTCATCCGCATGAGCCAGTTCAGCGTCAAAGGCGTTCTGATGGTTCTCAGCACGCTCACTCTCTGGCTTTTGTGCCGGGACGGCGTTCTGAGCCTGCCGGAAAGCATTCTGCTTCTGGTGCTGTTTGTCGCGTTTATCATTGAAAACATCCGAAGTGCAAAAAAGCTGTCTACCGAAGAGCCGGAAAGCCAGACGGTCACGGTCGATAAAAGCAGACAGGCGCTTTTGAAAAATATTGCGCTTTTTATCATCGGCGCAGCATGTCTTGTCGTGGGCTCGAATCTGCTGGTAAATAACGGCACGGTGCTGGCGCAGCTGCTTGGCGTTTCCGAGCGCATCATCGCTGTCACCATGGTTGCCATCGGCACGTCGCTTCCCGAGCTTGTGACGGCGATCACGGCGATTGTCAAAAAGCAGTCTTCGATGTCAGTCGGCAACATTCTGGGCGCAAACATCATTGACATCACGATCATTCTGCCGCTGTGCGCGCTCATTTCCGGCGACGGGCTGCAGATTGCGGCGCAGTCGGTGCGGCAGACGGTCTATCTGGACATGCCGACGTGCGTGCTGGAGACGGCAATTGCCGTCATTCCGACGATGCTCTGCAAGCGCTTTACCAAGCTGCAGGGCATCATCATGGCGGCGCTCTACATCGCCTACGTGTTTGTCACCGTCAGAATCTGAATTCCCGAAGCTTTTCTTCCGCCAGACGCAGCAGCGCCATGGTCATCTTGTCCTGACCAGCCTTGGTCTTGGGCTCGATGGCGACTTCAATAACCGGGTCAGGGAACTCCATGGACTCCAGAACAATCTGGTTGTTTTCATCGCACAGGGTGTCGCCGGTGGTGGTGTCCTTCAGACCCACAGCGCCGCCGATTTCGCCGGTGTAGATGCAGTCCACTTCTTCGCGGTGATTCGCGTGCATCATCATGATGCGGCTCATACGCTCGCGCTTCTGCTTGGTGGAGTTCATGACGTAGCTGCCAGCGGTCAGCGTGCCGGAGTAGACACGGAAGAACGCCAGCTTGCCGACGAACGGGTCAACCATGATCTTGAACGCCAGCGCGGAGAACGGCTCGCTGTCAGAGGGGTGACGAACCATTTCCTTTTCGGGGTCATGGGGGTCAGTACCCTTGATGGCGGGGATGTCCAGCGGGCTGGGCATGTACTCGACGATGTTGTCCAGCAGCGGCTGCACGCCCTTGTTGCGGTAAGAAGTGCCGCAGCAGACGGGGTTCATGGTGCAGTTGATGGTGGCCTTGCGGATGGCGTCCTTGATTTCTTCCTGGGTGAGTTCCTCGCCCTCGAAGAACTTTTCCATCAGCACTTCGTCGGTCTCGGCAACCTTCTCGACCATTTCGGCGTGATACTTCTCCGCCAGTTCCATCATGTCGGCGGGAATTTCTTCCTCGCGGACGTCCTTGCCTTCATCGTCGTAGTAGACCTCCGCCTTCATCTTCACAAGGTCGATGATGCCGCGGAAATCATTTTCAGCGCCGATGGGCAGCTGAATCGGAACTGCGTTGGAGTGCAGACGCTCCTTCATCATGTCCACCACGCGGAAGAAGTTCGCGCCGGTGATGTCCATCTTGTTCACATACGCCATGCGCGGAACATGATAGGTTTCGGCCTGCTTCCACACGGTTTCGGACTGGGGCTCAACGCCGCCCTTGGCGCAGAAGACGCACACAGCGCCGTCCAGCACGCGCAGGGAACGTTCAACCTCAACGGTGAAGTCAACGTGACCGGGGGTGTCGATAATGTTAATACGATAGGTGCGATCCTTGTTGTTGGGGTCGCGGGGGTCGCGCCAGCGGCAGGTGGTGGCGGCGGAGGTGATGGTGATACCACGCTCCTGCTCCTGCACCATCCAGTCCATGGTGGCAGAGCCCTCATGGGTTTCACCGATGCGGTGCACACGACCGGTGTAGAACAGAATACGTTCCGTGGTGGTCGTCTTGCCGGCGTCGATGTGCGCCATGATACCAATGTTGCGCACCCGCTCAAGGGGATGACTGCGAGGCATATGGTTTGCTCCTTTCAGCAGCGCTGCAGCGGCATCGGGCGTATCAAGCGCTCATGCGGCAGCAGCAGGTTGGCGCATTACCAGCGATAGTGGGCGAAAGCCTTGTTCGCTTCGGCCATGCGGTGCATTTCTTCCTTGCGCTTCACAGCCGCGCCAGTGTTGTTGGCAGCGTCCATGATTTCAGCGGCAAGACGTTCCGCCATGGTCTTCTCGCCGCGCTTGCGGGAGAACATGACCAGCCAGCGCAGGGCCAGCGTCTGACGGCGTTCCGGACGGATCTCAATCGGGACCTGATAGGTCGCGCCGCCAACACGGCGAGCCTTGACCTCCAGAGAGGGCGCAACGTTGGCCAGAGCAGCCTGGAACACTTCGTTGGCATCCTTGCCGGTCTTTTCCTTGATGGTATCGAAGGCTTCGTAGCACACGTTCTGAGCGACGCCACGCTTGCCGTCGAGCATGATCTGATTGATGAGCTTGGTCACAACCGTGGTCCCATGAACAGGATCCGGCAGCACCTCGCGCTTGGGTACAAAACCGCGACGGGGCATAGTAAATACCTCCAATTAGACGTGATAGTCAGTCGTAAAGTGTGGATTGCGGAAGCATCCCCGGATCTGGGTCATCCTCTCCCAGTCGGAATGCGCGTCAGCATCGCGCGTCATCGGTCACGATTCAGGCCGACCCAGCCGCATCCGGCTTCTGCGCGGGCGTCTTCCCTGTTCCACAGGCAGGCGCTGGTGCGTCAAAAGCGGTTCTCCGGCTGACCGAAGGCTGCAAAAGGGATGTTGTGAAGCAGGCGGATGCTTACTTCTTCGGGCGCTTTGCGCCATAGAGGGAACGAGCCTGCATCCGCTTGGCCACACCGGCGGTATCCAGCGCGCCACGGATGATGTGATAACGAACGCCAGGCAGGTCACGAACGCGGCCGCCGCGGATCAGCACAACGCTATGCTCCTGCAGGTTGTGACCGATGCCGGGGATGTAGCAGGTACCTTCGATGGAGTTCGTCAGACGAATACGGGCAATCTTACGAAGAGCGGAGTTCGGCTTCTTAGGCGTCATCGTCTTGACGCTCAGGCAAACGCCGCGCTTCTGAGGGCAGCCCTGAAGAATGGGCGCGGTAGACTTGTTCGTCGTCTTCTCGCGGCCCTTGCGAACCAGCTGATTGATCGTGGGCATGAGAGCACCTCCAAATTTATGTCCAAAAGTTCCGCAACCCTCGGAAACTGTTTGGCGAATGGAATAGAATGAGGCTTACTTGAGGATCGCCGCAGCGGCGCAGGGAATGTCCAGCCCGCACGCCGCACCGAGCGCCTTCGTTTCATCCACGCGGCGAATCGGCACGCCCGCATCCTCGCAGGCGCGGGTCACCTTCTGGTAAAGGAAGGTGTCGATGTCGCGGGCGACGTACACCCGCTGGGCGGAACCGGCTTTCAGCGCACGCATGACCGCCTTGGTTCCAACTGCTTTTGAGACAGAATTTTTCAGGTCTTCCACGCTGAAATCCCTCCTGTTGCTGTTCTTGGCTGACCGCTCAATGCCGGCAGAAAAGCGCACCGAAAAGACACACTTTGCCGCAGCAAGCGCTCAACTCGTATATTGTAGCATTTTCACCTCGGCTTGTCAACTGGTTTTCGCGCCTCAAACCCTGTTTTTTGCAACGTTTTTTGCGATTTCTGATTCTATATTCATGAACACGTTTTCGGGAGGGGACAATCGCACAGCATCCGCTGATTTTTCTTTCCTCGGTTCACCATGAAAGCGCTTTCCTGCTCATTCCCCAAACAGCGCGGCACACGTTGACTTTCTCCCGCAGAACACGCTTCCCAAAAGAAAAAAAGGCAGCCTGCGCCGCCTTTTGGGAGAGTCGTTTTTCCGTCGATTCGGCTGATTCCGTCAAAAAATGCTGACTGTCTCGCTGAATCGCTTCCATTATGATATGCGTCAATATTTCACATCCGACACAATGCGGTCGCACACCCACATCTCGCCGTCCGTCGTCAGATGGACGAATCCCGGCACTGTCCAGACCGTATCAAGCGCCGTCCGCCGGATGTACTTCTTGCCATCCGTCTCGCGCTGATTGCAGGTCACAATCGCCAGCTCCGGCGAAACCGCCGCGCGGTACTCCTGCGTCAGCGCCTGCAGGCCATGGTGCGGGTACTTCAGCACATCCGCCTTGAGCATCTCCGCGCCGACCTTCTCAATCAGCCCGTTCTGCCCCTTCTGCTCCAAATCAGCGGAAAAGAGCATCTTCCGCTGCCCAAACGTCAGCATGATTTGCGCCGAGCGGTCGTTGAGGCGGGTGTACTCCGGCCTGTCCAGCATCCACACCTGCATCGTCGCCGTGCCGAGCGTCAGCGTGTCGCCGTCGCCGAACGTCTGCACCGCCACGCCCGCACACTCCGCCGCCTTTATCGCGTTCGCGCAGTGTACCGTCTCCTCCGCCGGGAAGCAGAGCCACAGTTCGTCCACAGTAATTTCCTTAATTAACTCCGCGAATCCACCGATGTGGTCGGCGTGCGGGTGGGTGTTGACGATTTTGTCCACATGGGTGATGCCCAGCTGCTTGAACATGTTCAGGATGCGCTGCGCCTGTCCAGACGTCGCGCAGTCGATAAGCATCGTCTCGCCGCCGCAGCGCAGAAACGCCGCGTCGCAGTCCAGAATCTGCGGGAAGATGATTTCCAGCAGGTCAGCGTCCTCCGCAAAGGAAAAATCCGCCGATACATCCGGCGCGTTGATACGGTTGATGACCGTCTTGTCCGCACCCTCGCCCGCCGCCGTCCCCAGCAGCATCAGCACCGTCAGCAGAAGTGTCGCCGCACGCCTGCCGAATCGTTTCCACCACGCCATCATTTCATACCTCCAGTGTCGTATTTCCATATATTCCCAGCAAAAAAGAGTGCACTTCCCCCTTGACATTCCGGGACATGTATGTTAGAATTTTAAATTGCATCAGTATCTTTGCATACTGTTGATTTTTCCTGCGCTTGTATTGTACACGGAAACGCGGAAAAATGCAAGCGGGAATTTTCGACTACCATACATTTTCGCGCTTTTTCACCAAAATTCCTGCAAAGCGGTGAAAAAACGCACGTTTTCACCAAGCAGAGGATGCTGGTTTTGACTGATGAAGGGGTGATCATACATCATGGCGCATGAGGTTGCAATGGGTAAGCTCCGGAAACGCATGAGCTTCTCCCGCATCAACGAAGGTCTGGAAATGCCGGATCTGATCGAGGTGCAGAAGAGGTCGTATCAGCGGTTCCTCGAAACCGACCTGAAAGAGGTTCTGGCAGACGCCTCGCCCATCACCAACTACAACGGCAATCTGGAATTGACCTTCACGGATTATTCTCTGGGTGAGCCGAAGAACTCCGTGGAGCGCTGCCGCGAGCGGGATATGACCTACGCCGCGCCGCTGAACATTCACGTCCACCTGTACGACAGCGAGACTTCCGAAATCAAGGAAACCGATGTCTACATGGGTGACTTCCCCCTGATGACGGAAAACGGTACGTTCGTCATCAACGGTGCTGACCGTGTCATCGTCTCCCAGCTGGTTCGTTCGCCGGGCTGCTATTATACCCGCACGCTGGACAAAGCGGGTGTGCCGCTCTACTCCAGCCAGATTATCCCCAACCGCGGCGCGTGGCTGGAATATGAGACGGACTCCAATGACATCATCTGGGTTCGCCTTGACCGCGCCCGCAAGCTGTGCCTGACCACGCTCCTGCGCGCGCTGGGCTACGAAACGGACGACGACATCCGCAATCTGCTGGGCAACGACAAGCGGCTGGAAGCGACGATGGCAAAGGACACCACCGTGGCGGAAGCAAGCAAGGATCGCGGCGGCGCGGTGCGCACCCTGCGCGAACAGGCGCTACTGATTATCTACAAGAAGCAGAAGCCGGACGAGCCCGAATCCGTCGAGAGCGCGACGAACATGTTCAAGTCGCTGTTCTACGATCCCAAGCGCTACGACGTCATGCGCGTAGGCCGCTACAAGTTCAATAAGAAGCTGTCCATTGCCACCCGCATCAACAAGCATATCATCGCTGAGGACATCATTGACCCCCGTACGGGCGAAGTGATGTTCCGCGCGGGTCAGGTGATTGACCTCGAAACCGCGCGCCGTGTGCAGAACGCCGGCGTCAACCGCGTTGTGGTGGACTGCGAAGGCGAAAAGCGCATCGTCATCGGCAACAACTTCGTGGATGCAGCGGAGTATCTGCCCTTTGACCCCAAGGAAGTCGGCATCCTCGAAATGGTGCACCTGCCCACTTTGAAGGCGATTATCGACGGCTTGGGCGAGGATGTGGAAGAAGAGCAGCTCAAGCAGGTGATTGCGGACAACGTGCAGCACCTTGTGCCCAAGCACATCACCGATGACGACATGGTGGCCTCCATCAGCTATCTGCTGGGTCTGCCCTACGGCATCGGCACGACGGACGACATTGACCACCTCGGCAACCGCCGCCTGCGCAGTGTCGGCGAACTGCTGCAGAACCAGTTCCGCACCGGTCTGAGCCGCATGGAGCGCAACGTCCGCGAGCGCATGAGCGCGCAGGACGGCTCGACCGACTATCAGCCCGATTCCCTGATTTCCATCCGTCCCGTGACGGCGGCGATTAAGGAATTCTTCGGTTCCTCCCAGCTGTCGCAGTTCATGGACCAGAACAATCCGCTGGCTGAATTGACCCACAAGCGCCGTTTGTCCGCTCTGGGCCCCGGCGGTCTGAACCGTGACCGCGCCTCCTTCGAGGTTCGCGACGTACACTATTCCCACTATTCCCGTATCTGCCCGATTGAAACGCCTGAAGGCCCGAACATCGGTCTGATCGGCTCTCTGGCGACCTATGCCCGCATCAACGAGTACGGCTTTATTGAAGCGCCGTACCGCCGCGTGGACAAGGAGCACCGCCGCGTCACCAACGAGCACGTCTACATGACGGCTGACGAAGAAGACCTGTACCGCATTGCGACGGCCACCGAGCCGCTGGATGAGAACAACTGCTTCGTCAACGACATGATTACCGTCCGCGAAGTGACCGAATATGTGCAGGTTCCGGGCGATCAGGTTGACTTCATCGACGTGTCGCCGCGTCAGGTCGTTTCCATTGCGACGGGCATGATTCCCTTCCTGGAAAACGACGACGCCACCCGCGCCCTGATGGGCTCGAACATGCAGCGTCAGGCTGTGCCGCTGCTCGTTCCGGAAGCGCCGTATGTCGGCACGGGTCTGGAATTCAAAGCCGGTCACGACTCCGGCGTGGAAATTCTGGCACGCGAAGACGGCGTGGTCGAGAAGGTGGACGGCAACACCATCGTCATCCGTGACGATTTGGGCGAACGCCACGTCTACCACCTGACCAAGTTTGCCCGCACGAACCAGTCCAACTGCGCCAACCAGCGCCCGGTCGTTTCCGCGGGTCAGCGCATCTGCAAGGATGACCTGCTGGCGGATGGCCCGTCCACCGAAAAGGGCGAAATCGCGCTGGGCCGCAATGCCCTCATCGGCTTCATGAACTGGGAAGGCTACAACTACGAGGACGCCGTCCTGCTGTCCGAGAAGCTGGTTAAGGAAGACATTTACACCTCCATCCACATGGAGGAATTTGAATGCGAAGCCCGCGAAAGCAAGCTGGGGCCGGACGAAATCACCCGCGACATCCCGAACGTCGGCGAGGACGCGGTGAAGGATCTCGATGAGCGCGGCATCATCCGCATCGGTGCGGAAGTTCGCGCAGGCGACATTCTGGTCGGCAAGGTCACGCCCAAGGGTGAAACCGAGCTGACGAGCGAAGAGCGCCTGATGCGCGCCATCTTCGGCGAAAAAGCGCGCGAGGTGCGCGATACCTCCCTGCGTGTGCCGCACGGCGAATGGGGCGTTGTGGTCGATGTGAAGATTTTCGACCGTGCGCATTCCGATGAGCTGTCCCCGTCCGTACAGCAGATGGTTCGCGTCTACATCGCCCAGAAGCGTAAGATTTCCGTCGGCGACAAGATGTCCGGCCGTCACGGCAACAAGGGTGTCGTTTCCCGCGTTCTGCGCGAGGAGGACATGCCCTTCCTGCCCGATGGCACGCCGCTGCAAATCGTGCTGAACCCGCTGGGTGTTCCGTCTCGTATGAACATCGGTCAGGTTCTGGAAGTGCACTTGGGTCTGGCGTGCCGTGCGCTGGGCTGGCACATTGCCACGCCGGTTTTCGACGGCGCAACCTACCCGGAAATCCGCGAATGCCTCGAAATGGCTGCCGACACGATGGCCAAGCCGGTGGATGAGAGCAACCCGCGGATGATGCAGAGCTACTTCCACAACGGTCGTCCGCTCCGCCTGAATCTGGATGAAGAAGGTCGCCGCCTGTTCCTGGACGGCAAGATTCGCCTGCGCGACGGCCGTACCGGCAACTGGTTCGAGAACCCCGTTACTGTCGGTGTCATGTACTTCCTGAAGCTGCACCATCTGGTTGACGACAAGATGCACGCCCGCTCCGTCGGTCCGTACTCCTTGGTCACGCAGCAGCCGCTGGGCGGCAAGGCGCAGTTCGGCGGTCAGCGCTTCGGCGAGATGGAAGTCTGGGCGCTGGAAGCCTACGGCGCGGCGAACACCCTGCAGGAAATTCTGACCGTGAAGTCCGACGATACCGTAGGCCGCGTCAAGACCTACGAAGCCATCATCAAGGGCGAGAACATCCCTGCCCCGGGCGTGCCGGAATCCTTCAAGGTGCTGATTAAGGAACTGCAGGCGCTGTGCCTGGATATCAAGGTGCTTGACCGCGACCGCAACGTGATTGAGATTCCCGAACTTGACCCGGAGGACATGGCGCCGCCGAGCAAGAACAATGTGCCCGAACAGGACAAGCAGGAATCGCTCACGACGCTGCTGCCGGAGGACGAGGATGCCGATGCCATCAGCAACGACTTCCCGGACAATGACTTCCCGCTGAATGATTTGGATTCCGACAGCGAGGACGACGATTTGTCGATTCCGCTCTCCTTCGATGACGACGAGGAAAACGACGATCTGGACACCATGCGTCTGGACGATTTGGGCTTTGACGACATGAATCTGGATGACGACGATCAGTAATTGACACATGAGCCTATCAGCCGGACAGGAATCCCCTTCCGGCTGATGGCTTTCCCGTACAGGACATACACCGGTGTTACAATGAAGGGAGTGTGAACCCTTTTGTTTGAGCTGACCAATCTTGACGCCATCCAGATCGGCATGGCCTCTCCTGAGCAGATTCGGCAGTGGTCTCATGGTGAAGTCACCAAGCCCGAAACCATCAACTATCGTACCCTGAAGCCCGAAAAAGACGGTTTGTACTGCGAGCGCATCTTCGGCCCGACGAAGGACTGGGAGTGCGCCTGCGGCAAGCATAAGCGCATCCGTCCGAAGGACAAGAACCTCGTGTGCGACAAGTGCGGCGTGTCCGTCACGCGCGCCAAGGTTCGCCGCGAGCGCATGGGTCATATCGAACTTGCTGCGCCCGTGAGCCATATCTGGTACTACAAGGGAATCCCCAGCCGCATGGGTATGCTGCTGGAGCTGTCCCCCCGTGTGCTGGATAAGGTGCTGTATTTCGCGAATTTTATCGTCCTTGATCCCGGCAACACCGCCGTGACCAACGTCGCCCTGCATGACCTGATTAACGACGACCAGTACCGCGCCATCATGGAGAAGCCCGACCGCGGCAGCTTCAAGGCGATGATGGGCGCCGAAGCCGTGCAGACGATGCTGCGCGAGCTGGATTTGGACAAGCTGAGCGCCGAACTGAAGGCGGAAATCGAAACCCTGACGAGCAAGGAGCGCAACCGCGACACCGAAGGGCAGAAGCGTGCGCACGCCGTGAAGCGTCTGGAAGTTGTCGAATCATTCCGCGCCAGCGGCAACAAGCCCGAATGGATGGTGCTGACCGTCCTGCCGGTTATCCCGCCGGATCTGCGCCCGATGGTGCAGCTGGACGGCGGCCGTTTCGCCGCGTCTGACCTGAATGACCTCTACCGCCGCGTTATCAACCGCAACAACCGCCTGAAGCGCCTGCTGGAACTGGGCGCGCCGGAAATCATCGTCCGCAACGAGAAGCGTATGCTGCAGGAATCCGTGGACGCGCTGATTGACAACGGTCGCCGCGGTCGTGCGGTCACTGGCCCCGGCGGACGCGCGCTGCGCAGCCTGTCTCACACGCTGAGCGGCAAGCAGGGCCGTTTCCGTCAGAACCTGCTGGGCAAGCGTGTTGACTATTCCGGCCGTTCCGTTATCGTCGTCGGCCCGGAAATGAAGCTGCATCAGTGCGGTCTGCCCAAGGAAATGGCGCTGGAGCTGTTCAAGCCCTTCGTCATGCAGCAGCTGCAGCTGCGCAACAAGGGCATGAACGTCAAGAGCGCCAAGCGCGCCGTGGAAAAGATGAAGCCGGAGGTGTGGGACATCCTCGAAGATGTCATCAAGGATCACCCCGTGCTGCTCAACCGCGCGCCGACGCTGCACCGTCTGGGCATTCAGGCGTTCGAGCCGATTCTGGTTGACGGCAAGGCAATTAAGCTGCACCCGCTGGCTTGTACCGCTTTCAACGCCGACTTCGACGGCGACCAGATGGCTGTTCACGTCCCGCTGTCTCTGGAAGCACAGGCGGAAGCCCGTTTCCTGATGCTGGCGCACAACAACATCCTGAAGCCGCAGGACGGCAAGCCGGTTATTTCTCCTTCTCAGGACATGGTTATCGGCTGCTACTACCTGACGATTGAAAACCCCAACGGCAAGGGCGCCGGCCGCGTCTTCCGCAATCCGGACGAAGCGCATATGGCGTATGCCTTGGAGCAGATTACCCTGCAAAGCCCGATTAAGGTGCGCATTGAGCGCGAATTCAACGGCGAAAAGGGCAGCAAAATCATCGATACCACGCTTGGCCGCCTGATTTTCAACGATGCGCTGCCGCAGAACCTTGGCTTCAAGAAGCGTGAATGCCTTGATGACATGTTCGCGCTGGAAGTCGATCAGCTGGTCGGCAAGAAGCAGCTGTCCAACATCGTCGATATGTGCTTCCGCTCTCAGGGCGAGCACAAGTGCGCACTGGTGCTGGACGCGATTAAAGCGCTGGGCTACAAGTACGCCACTGTTGGTTCGCTGACCGTTTCCGTTGCGGACATTAAGATTCCGCCGATGAAGCAGCAGCTGCTCGACGAAACGGACAAGAAGGTCGCCCATGTGAACGAGATGTTCGCGGAAGGTCTGCTGAGCGAGGACGAGCGTTACAGCCGCGTCATCAATCTGTGGAACACCTGCACGAACACCCTGCGTGACCAGATTCTGCCGAACCTCGATCCTTTCAACCCGATTCGCATGTTCACCGACTCCGGCGCCCGCGGTTCTGCCGCGCAGGTGTCGCAGCTGGCTGGTATGCGCGGCCTGATGGCGTCTCCGACCGGCAAGACCGTGGAATTGCCCATTCGTGCAAACTTCCGCGAGGGTCTGAACGTGCAGGAGTTCTTCCTGTCTTCTCACGGTTCCCGTAAGGCTCTGTCCGACACGGCTATGAAAACCGCTGACTCTGGCTATCTGACCCGCCGTCTGGTCGATATTTCGCAGGAAGTTATCGTCCGTGAGGAAGACTGCTTCCTGCAGCGCGGTCTGCCGATTCGCGGCGTGCATGTTACCGAACTGCTCAGCGGCAAACAGTCCATCGAATCGCTGGAGGAGCGTCTGCGCGGCCGTACGGCTGCTGCCGACATCACCGATCCGGCGACCGGCGAAGTGCTTGTCCACCAGAATGAGCTGATTGACCACGCCAAGGCGAAGACAATTTGCGACGCGGGCATCAAGAGCGTGTTTGTGCGCTCCGTGCTGACCTGCTGCACGCGCAACGGCGTCTGCGCCCGCTGCTATGGCCAGAACATGGCGCACGGCGGCAAGGTCGATGTCGGCGAGGCGGTCGGCGTTATCGCGGCGCAGGCCATCGGCGAACCCGGCACACAGCTGACCATGCGTACCTTCCATACGGGCGGTATCGCATCGGGCGAGGATATTACGCAGGGTCTTCCCCGCGTCGAAGAGCTGTTCGAGGCGCGCAAGCCCAAGCGTGAAGCTGTCCTGTCCGACATCAGCGGCACGGTGTCCATCCACCAGACCAACCGCAACAAGAACGAGCTGGTCATCACCGCCGACGCGGGCAACTACGCGCGTCACACCCACAAGGCTGCTTCCGGCACGGTTGCCGTGCAGGTCGGTCAGGTGGTGCGTCAGGGCGATGTGCTGATTTCCGGCGCGACGAAGGCGAAGGTCGCCAAGGACGGCACTAAGTCCACCAAGACCACGGACATCAAGTCCACACTGGCGGGCACGGTCACGATGATTAACACCAAGGGTGTGGGCGTCGTCGAGGTCGAAGTCACCTCCAGCGTTGCGGAATTCGAGCAGAAGACCTACCCCGTCACCTACGGCAGCCGCCTGCGCGTGCAGGAGGGCGACCATGTGGAAGCGGGCGACATCCTCATCGAAGGCTCCATCAACCCGCATGACCTGCTGCGCATTCTGGGGCAGAGCGCGGTGCAGGACTACCTGCTGAAGGAAGTTCTGTCCGTCTACCGTTTGCAGGGCGTAGCCGTGGCGGACAAGCACATCGAAATCATCGTCCGTCAGATGCTGCGCAAGGTGCGCGTCGAGGACAACGGCGACACCGAGCTGCTGCCCGGCTCGCTGGTTGACCGCAGCCACTTGGAGGAAGCCAACATGAAGGTGCTGGAATCCACCAAGCTGCGCGTGGAAGACGGCGGCGACACGGGGCTGGCGATTGGCAGCCTTGTCGAGGCGGACGAGCTGGAGGAAATCAACCAGCGCATCCGCGTGTCCGGCGGCTCTCCCGCGATTGCCCGCGACCTCAAGCCCGCGAGCGTCAAGCGTGTGCTGCTGGGCATCACCCGCGCTTCTCTGGCGACCGATTCCTTCCTGTCCGCCGCGTCCTTCCAGGAGACGAACCGCGTGCTGACCGAAGCCGCCATCAAGGGCAAGATCGACCCGCTGATTGGCCTCAAGGAGAACGTCATTCTGGGCAAGATGATTCCCGCCGGTACGGGTATGCACCGCTACAAGGATATCGACATTCGCGAAAACTACGGTTTCTGATGATTCATCAGCCGGGGTACGGGGTTCGCCCCTGCCCCGGCGTTTTTGTATCCGAAGGTTTCCAAAGGGCGATCGCAGACTTCGTCTGTTTTCATTGCCCTTTGGTCGCCTCCGTAGAGGCGAAATCCCCCTGCAATAAATAGATTGTCTGTTTTTTCAGACTGCCAAAGTTGATTTCTTTATCATACTGGTAAAAAGAGCAGCTTCCAGAGGGCTTTCCGATCGCCCTCTGGACTCCTTCGGCTCCCTTTCCAGAAAGGAGTGTTCCCCATGCGCAACATCGTCCTCATTGGAATGCCCGGCTGCGGCAAATCCACCGTCGGGGTGGTGCTCGCCAAAGCCCTCGGCATGGAATTCGTCGATTCCGACCTCGTCATCCAGTCCACCATGGGCGCAACCCTCGCCCAGCTCATTGAGCAGCACGGCGACGACGGCTTCCGCGACATCGAGAACCGCGTCAACGCTTCCATCGACGTGCAGAACAGCATCATCGCCACGGGCGGCAGCGTCGTCTACGGCGCGGAAGCCATGGCGCACCTCAAAAGCATCGGCACGGTCGTCTACCTCCGCCTGACGTGCGAGAACATCACCGAGCGGCTGGGCGACCTCCATGCCCGCGGCGTGACGATTAAGCCCGGCTGGACGCTCCGGGATTTGTACAACGAGCGCTGCCCGCTGTATGAGCAGTACGCCGACATTGTGCAGGACTGCGACGGACTGCGCCTGCGGGATGTTGTGGCGGAATTGCAGAAGAAGCTGAAAGGCTGACAAGACCGGCTGTCCCCCGAATTTTCCGGGGCTGGCAGCCGATTTTTTGCGTGCAGAATCGCATGTTCCTTGCATTTTCAGGGAATGTATGGTATACTGTAAGATGGTATGTTGCATGATGCGTATCCTGTGCCGTCCGGCAGAATACGCGGCGACTGCCCGACATGCGGACGGAACTTGTTCCGAAAATGAGGAGGTTTTTTTGTGTCCGGTGACCCATGGGCTGGCCCTTTGCTGCTTCAGCTGGTCCTGATTTTTCTGAGCGCCTGCTATGCCGCCGCTGAGGTGGCGCTGCTCTCGCTCAACGCGACAAAACTGCACCACGACGCGGAGGAAGGCGACCCCACAGCCGCCAAGCTGCTCCGCATGACGGATGCTCCTGCGCGCACTCTCTCCACCATTCAGGTCTGCATAACGCTGTTTGGTTTTCTGGGATCAGCGCTGGCGGCGACGCAGTTTGCACCGCGACTGGCTGGAGCGATTCTTTCTGCCGGGGCTGGCATCGACGCGGACGTGCTGAACGTCCTCTGCGTCATCCTGATTACGCTCCTTCTTTCCTACCTGATGCTCTGTCTGGGAACACTCGTGCCCAAGCGCCTCGCGATGAAGAATCCCGAAGCGATTGCGCGCCGTTCGCTGCTCCTGCTGGAGGTCAGCGCGGTGATTTTCCGCCCGTTCGTGATGCTGCTGAACGCCGCCACGCACGGCATCCTCCGCCTTTGCGGCATTGACCCCAACGCCACCGAGGACGAAGTGACCGAGGACGACATTCGCATGATGGTGGACATCGGCGGCGAAAACGGCGCGATTGAGGAAGCGGAAAAGGAAATGATCGAAAACATCTTCGAGTTCAACAATTCCACTGCCGAAGAGGTCATGACCCACCGCACCGACGTTACCAGCATCTGGGTGGATGATACGGAGGACGAAATCCTCCGCACCATCTGCGATTCCGGTCTGAGCCGTTTCCCCGTCTACAACGAAAACATGGACGACATCATCGGTATCCTCAACACGCGCGACTTCCTGCTCAATGCCCAGTCCGACAACCCGAAATCCCTGCGCGCGCTGCTGCGCGAGGCATACTTCGTGCCGGAAACAGTACAGGCTGACCAGCTCTTCCGCAATATGCAGGTGAAAAAAATCCACATGGCAATTGTCGTGGATGAGTACGGCGGCATGAGCGGCATCGTCACGATGGAAGACTTGCTGGAAGAAATCGTCGGCAATATCTACGACGAGTTTGACAAGCAGACCGAAGCGGAAATCGTCCGTGCGGGCGACAACACTTGGCGCATCAGCGGCAGTACGCCGCTCAAAGACGTCAACGACGCGCTCGACCTCTCGCTCCCCGAAGACGAGGATTACGATACGCTGGGCGGCTTGATTTTCAGCCAGTTCACCACCATTCCGCAGGACGGCAGCACCCCCGATTTGGACTGCTTCGGTCTGCACATTCATGTGGAGAAGCTGGAGGATCACCGCGTAGAGACCGCGCTCGTCACGAAGCTGGCGACCGAGGACGACCACGCCGACGACCACCCGGAAACGCTGCTTGACCGCCTGCGCAGCCGCGACGATAACGACGCGCAGACCGACAATGGGAAAGGAAACGAAGACAGGTAATTCATCATGGATACTGATTTGCAGGCCACAGACCCTTCTTTACAATTCATGACCAGCGGTGTGCTGGATACCACGTTTTATGCCACCTACAAGAAATGGCTGCTCTATCGCACCCAAGACCTCAACCTCTACGTCGCGATGCTCGTCATGGCGATTGCCGTCGCGCTGATTTCCATCTTCTCCCGCAGCTGGTACGTCATCCCCGCGGGCGTTGTGTTCATCGCCGTGCTATACATGATGATGATGCGCAACCGCACGCGGATGCTGAACGCCCTCAGCCGCGCGCTGGAAGAGCAGTACCCCGAAGGCATGGCGGAAATGTCCATCGCCTTTGGCAGCGACGGTCTTCATCAGCTGAACCAGACCACGGGCGACTTGACCGTTCTCCCCTACGACAACCTGACCGACGTGATTGAGGGCGAGGACTCAATGGCGCTGCTGACCCGCGCGAACGCCTTGATTCCGGTGTTCACGAGTCAGCTGACCGAAAGCGAAAAGGAGCATCTGCTGGCCCTGCTGGCGGAAAAAGCCCCCAAGTGCAAGCATCATCGCGCCTAAAAAACAAAATCACCGACCAGAACCGCGTATACTGGTCGGTGATTTTTGTTTGCGATTTTTTGATTTTCTAATGGAATAGGCTGTTTTGTTGCAAAGGTTTCGCCCCTGCAACAAGAAAAATCAAGCAACACAGAAGCCGTAGAAGGAGTTCAGCAGGAATCCTTTTATTCCTGCTCCCCCCGCGAACACGCCGCATAGTGCCCTTTGCGCACCTCGCGCAATTCGCAGCTCGCCGTTTTGCACGCCTCCGTCGCCCACGGACAGCGCGTGTGGAATACGCACCCGCTCGGCGGGTCAATCGGCGAGGGCAAATCGCCTTCCAGCAGAATGCGCTGGCGATTGTCACGCGGGTCAATCGACGGCACAGCAGACATCAGCGTCCGCGTATACGGGTGCTGCGGATGGTCGAACACCTCGTCCGTGTCGCCCTCTTCCACCAAGTGACCCAGATACATCACGCCCACGCGGTCGGAAATGTACCGAATGACGCTCATATCATGCGCCACAAACAGGTACGTCAGCCCGCGCTTGCGCTGCAATTCCTTCAATAGGTTGATAATCTGCGACTGAATCGACACATCCAGTGCCGACACCGGCTCGTCGCACACGACGATTTTCGGGTCAAGAATCAGCGCGCGCGCCAAGCCGATGCGCTGCCGCTGACCGCCGGAAAATTCGTGCGGATAGCGGTAGAAATGCTCCGGCCGCAAGCCGACCTGCGCCATGATGTCCAGCGCCCGCGCCATCCGCTCGTTCTTGTCCCCGATATGGTGAATCGCCAGCACTTCCATCAGCATGTCACCAACGCGCTGCCGCGGGTTCAGCGACGTGTACGGGTCTTGGAACACAATCTGCACATCCCGGCGGAACGGCAGCATTTCCTTCTTGCTCAGGTGGGTGATGTCCTGATCGAATAGCGTGATTTTCCCGCTCGTCGGCTCCAGCAGGCGGATGAGCGTGCGCCCCAGCGTGCTTTTGCCGCAACCGCTTTCGCCCACCAGGCCGTACGTTTCGCCCTGCCGCAGCGCAAGGCTCACGCCGTCTACTGCCTTGACTTCCTTGACCGTCTGCCCCAGCGCCCCTTTGACCGGGAAGTAGGTGCGAACGTCCTCCGCTTTCAGGATGATTTTCTCCTCGCTCACTGCGCGGTCGCCTCCTTCTGCGCCAATTCCGCCGCCCGGAAGCAGCGGACGCTCTGCTTGTCGCTGACGGGCGTCAATTGCGGCGTTTCCTGACGGCAGCGCTCCGTCGCATACGCGCAGCGCGGCGCGAACCGGCAGCCCGTCGGAATCTGGCTGAGCAGCGGCACCGTGCCGGGAATCATGTACAGTGGTTTCGTGCGATCGCCTTCCATGCGGGGGATGGAGCGCATCAGCCCCTCGGTGTAGGGGTGGCACGGATGGTCAAACAGCGTCAGCACATCCGCTTCCTCGACAATTTGTCCCAGATACATCACGATAACGCGGCTGCACGTCTGCGCAACGACGGCGAGGTCGTGCGTAATCAGCATCACGCCCATGTTCAGCTGCTCATTCAGGCGGACAATCAGCTCCATAATCTGCGCCTGAATCGTCACGTCCAGCGCGGTCGTAGGTTCATCGGCAATCAGCAGGTGCGGGCGGCACGCCAGCGCAATGGCAATCATCACGCGCTGCCGCATACCGCCGGACAGCTCGTGCGGGTACTGGTCGAGGCGCTTTTCCGGCGCGGGAATCCCCACCAGCCGCAGCATCTCCAGCGCCTTCTCACGCGCCGCTTTCTTGGACAAATGCTGATGAATGCGCAGCGGCTCACTGATTTGGTCGCAGATGGTCAGCACAGGATTCAGGGAACTCAATGCGTCCTGAAAAATCATCGACACACGCGAACCGCGGATGTCCTGCATCTTGTGGAACGGAATGTCCAGCAGCGACTGCCCTTCCAGCTTGACCGTGCCGCTGTACCGTACCAGCCGCCGTTCATCATACAGGCGCATGATGGACTGGCTCGTGACGCTCTTGCCGCAGCCGCTTTCGCCCACGATGCCCAGAATTTCGCCCTGATACACGTCAAAAGAAACGCCATCAATCGCCTGCTGCCAGCCGCGCTCGGTGTGGAAGCTGGTCGCCAGCTGACGGACTTCCAGAATCTTTTCGCTCATCTTTTTTCCCCTCATCGTCCGCTCAACGGGTCAATCAGGTCGCGCAGGCCGTCGCCGAACAGGTTGAAGCCCAGCACGGACAGCGCCGTAAAAATCGCCGGAAATACAATCATCCACCAGCCCATGTAGACATAGCCGCGCGCCTCGTTAAGCATCCCGCCCCAGCTCGGATAGGGCGACGGAATGCCCGCGCCAAGGAAGCTCAGGGAGGCTTCGGAGATAATCGCCGTAGCGAAGGTGAACGTCATCTGCACGATGATGGGCGAAAGGATATTGGGCAGAATGTGCCGCCAGAGAATGCGCGTGCGGCTTGCGCCCACCGCCGTCATCGCCTCGGCATACGTCTGCTCGCGCGCCAGCAGCGCCTGTGAACGGGCAATGCGCGCCACGCCGGGAATACTAACGATGGTCAAGGAAATGATGACATTCTTCATGTTCGCGCCCAAGACCGCCATCAGCGTAATCGCCAGCAGAATGTTCGGAATCGCCTTCAAGCCGTCGCACAGGCGCATCAGCACATTGTCCAGCACCTTGTTGACGGAGGCGTACAGCCCCAGCGCCGTGCCAATCAGCGCAGACAGAAGCCCGACGGTAAAGCCGACTGTCATGGAAATCTGCGCGCCGTAAAGGACACGGGCGAAGATATCGCGCCCCAGATTGTCCGTGCCGAAGAGGTGCGCGGCAGACGGCGCCTGAAAGCGTTCCTGCATCGTCGCGGTGTACGGGTCAACGCCCAGCAAGCCCGTAATCAGCGGGGCGAAGACAGCACAAATCAGCATCAGCAGCACCAGCACCATGCCGACGACGGAGAGTTTGTTGCGGAAAAATTTGCGGATGGAAACAGCGCGCTGCTCACGGACGAGGCGGCGGCGAAGCTGGCGCAGGGATTCGCGATTCTGCGCGGAGATGGATTCGGTTTTCATCATGCAGTTCGCTCCTTTCGTCAGTCCAGCCGGATGCGCGGGTCAGCCAAGCCATAAATCAGGTCGATAATGAGGTTGATGAACACGTTGAGCATGGCAATCAGCAGCGTAATTGCCTGAATCACCTGATAGTCGCGCTTCTCGATGGAATCCACCATCAGCGAGCCCATGCCGGGAATGTTGAACAGGCGCTCGACAACCGCCGCGCCCGCCAGCGCACTGATGAAGCCCTGCCCGACGACAGTGATGACGGTCAGCAGCGCGTTGCGGAAGGTGTGCTTCGTAACAATCTTCCATTCGCGGACGCCCTTGGAGCGCGCCATCTTGATGTAATCGCTGCCCAAGACCTCCAGCATGGATGCCTTCGTCATGCGCATCATGTACCCCGCGTGGATGAAGCCCAGTGACACCGCCGGCAGCGTCATATAGCGCAGGAAGGGCAAAAATCCGTCCATGAACGGGTTCTTATAGCCCGCCGCGGGCAGCACGCGAAGATTCACCGCGAAGAGCAGCACCATGCCCAGACCCATCAGGAAGCTCGGCAGAGAAATGCCCAACATCGACAGCACCGACACGAAATAATCAGCAATCGTGCCGCGCTTCTTCGCCGCCAGCATCCCGCACGGAATCGCAATCAGAATGGTGATGAGCTGCGAATAGATGGCGAGCAGGATGGTCGGCTGGAAGTGGCTGGCAATCATTTCGCTGACCGGCTTTCCGACCACGGCAGTTGATGTGCCGAAGTCGAGCCGCAGACAATTGCCCACCCAGCGGAAATACTGCACGACGAGCGGGTCATCCAGCCCCAGCTGCGTATGGAGCGCCGCAATTTCCGCCGCCGTTGCGTCCTCGCCCAGCATAGCGGCCGCCGGGTCGCCGGGGGTGAGATGCACCAGCAGGAAAATGACCACCGACACAATGAAGATGGTCGGGATGAGCGACAGCAGTCGCTTGAGCACATACTTTTTCATGCTGTTCCTCCTCAGCAGGGATGGGGGTTCGCCTCTGCGGAGGCGACCAAAGGGCAATGAAAACAGACGAAGTCTGCGATCG
>OLVO01001821.1_pt1 | contig 20864 bp, 14 predicted proteins | sample 1672571 | NCBI WGS metagenome assembly OLVO01 (sample SAMEA3136700, study PRJEB25190) | human gut metagenome | biome: human gut; feature: human-associated habitat; material: faeces | place: Austria | collected 2013
CACGCATCCGAAGTCTCGAAGAAACTTCTAAGTGACTACGAAGTAGTCATATTATATCATATGCACTGCGTTGCTTTTCCACGCATCCGAAGTCTCGAAGAAACTTCTAAGTGACTACGAAGTAGTCATATTATATCATATGCACTGCGTTGCTTTTCCACGCATCCGAAGTCTCGAAGAAACTTCTAAGTGACTACGAAGTAGTCATATTATGTCATATTAAAAAGTAAATATGTAATGCTGCGAAGTATATATTAGTGTGTTATATATTTAGAATATAATATAACAGCATATGACAATTAATATATGTGGGGTATAATATTATGTGTATTTTATGCACGCCTTGTATGAAACAAAAAGTTACATAAAAAGGAGAAAAATATGAATGTAAAAGATTCGATTAGAAAAAGGTTGAACAAGAGCTTTGCTATGATTTCTCTTGTATGCAGTATTGGTCTTGTTATATGTGGTATTTCATTATTTGTAATAAGCAGCCAGTATCATAATGCACTTACTAATTATGGATTTGCCCAGGGAGATATTGGTAAGGCTATGACAACATTCTCTGAGGCAAGAAGTGCGTTAAGAGCTGTAATTGGTTATACAGATATGAATGAGATTGCTGATGAACAGAAGAATTATGAGACTAAGAAGTCAGCATTTGAAGGTTATATGGCAGATGTTGAGAAGACAATAGTAACTAAGGCCGGTAAAGATGCTTATGCACAGGTTGAATCAGCACTTAATGGTTACTGGACCAAGGCTGACAGCATTTTAAAGCAGGGTGCTACAACAGATAATGGAGCTTCTGGTGCAGCTCAGAAGAAAGAGATTGAAGAGCTTTCACCTATGTACGATAATGTATATGCTGCATTAAAGAATATAATGGATATCAATGTTACTAAGGGTGATGAAGTACAGAATACATTGAATGTTCTTATGTATATATTAATTGTTTTAGTTGTTGCAATTATTGCATTTAGTGTATATATGTCAACACACCTTGGAAGAAGAATTGCTGATAATATTGAGAAGCCAGTAGAAGCATTGGCTGAAAGACTTAAGAAGTTCGCAGCAGGTGATCTTGACAGCGAATTCCCAGAAAGTGAGATTGATGATGAGATAGCTTATATGAATAATGTAGCTAAGGAGATGGCTGCTGACCTTAATCTTATCATCAGCGACTTAAGCAGACTTATGGATGAGATGGCAGCCGGTAACTTTAAGATTAAGACAGATATCGAAGATAAATATGTTGGTAAATTTGTTAATCTTAAAGATGCAATTCGTAATATGAATAGAAAGATGGATGCTACACTTAAGAGTGTTGATGAATCATCACAGCAGGTAACAGTAGGTTCAGAGAACCTTGCACAGTCTGCACAGGAATTAGCAGAAGGCGCTACAGAACAGGCTGGAGCTGTTGAAGAGCTTCAGGCTACAATAGCAACTCTTACTGAGCAGATTGCAGATACAGCAGATAATTTACAAAAGACAAGTGACAAGGCTGTAGACCATGCGAAGAATGCTGATGCCAGCAAGGTAGAGATGCACTCACTTATGGAAGCTATGCAGCGTATTAGTGATACATCTAAGAAGATTGAGAATATCATTTCTGATATTGAAAGTATTGCAAGCCAGACTAATCTTCTTTCTCTTAATGCAGCTATTGAGGCAGCAAGAGCAGGTGAGGCTGGTAAGGGCTTTGCAGTTGTTGCTGAGCAGATTAGAATGCTTGCTGACCAGAGTGCCCAGTCAGCCGTTGATACAAGAACTCTTATTGAAGGTGCATTAAATGAAATAGAAGAAGGTAATACAGTAGCTATGAAGGTTGCTGAATCAATGGATTCAGTTGTTCAGGGAATCAATGATATTGCTGATGTATCTAAGCAGCTTAGCGAGAACTCTAATGTTCAGATTGCAGCTATGAGAGAGGCTGAAAAGGGAATCGACCAGATTTCAGAAGTTGTACAGTCTAACTCAGCAGCATCAGAAGAGTGTTCTGCTACAAGTGAAGAGCTTTCTGCACAGGCAGAAGCTATGAATGAATTAATTTCACAGTTCACACTTAGAGATTAATTAATATTGAAGAATATAATGTATTGTGTTATAATTAATCGGATAATGATTGTTATAATGCAATACATTTTTTTGGCTGGTTTGCATTATAAGACAGGCTTGAATTATGGTTATAATCAGTGCTGGTTATAATGGACAATATTTTATATATATCAGACTAATGGAGGATTAAGATGGGCTTATTTGGCAGTAAATCTGATGATAATTCTAAAGATGTATTCAGCAGACTTGGAAAAGAAGTTAAAGAAGATATGATGGTCAATACATTAGAAGATAATGATCTGGCTAAGTTAGCAGCTGGAATGAAAAGTGAGCTTATAGGCTCAGAGAGCAGAGAGTCTATTACAGATAAGCTTGAGGCAGAGCTTAATAATGAGAGCGAAGCTATAGAGACGTTCAGTGACAGTGTTGCACAAGATGAACCAAGATCGGAGTTAGAGCAGATGGCAGAGGAGACAGCGGTTATAACAGCAGGTCTTGTTGTCAGCGGTGATTTGGACTCAGTAGGTTCTATAGATGTATTTGGAACTGTTGAAGGTAATGTTGCCTGCTGTGGAAAGCTTACAGTAAGCGGTACAATAGAAGGAGCGATTATGGCTAATGAAGTGTTTGCTAATAATGCAAAGATTTCAGGAGATATACAGTCTAAGGGTTCAGCTAAGATAGGGCAGGGTACAGTTGTTATAGGTAATATAACAGCAACATCTGCCGTTATAGCTGGTGCTGTTAAAGGTAATGTGGACATTAATGGCCCGGTTGTCATAGACTCATCCGCTGTAATAGTTGGTGATATTAAGTCTAAGTCAGTTCAGATTAATAATGGAGCTACAATAGATGGAAGATGTTCGCAGTGCTATGCCGATGTTGATACATCTTCAATATTTGATATAAAGGCAGTTGGAAAGCATAACAAAGACGAGATTAAGAGTAGTGTCAATAAAGAGACAGCAGGGTTAGACAGCAAGTCAGCAGATAGCAAGTCAGTTAACGACAGAGCAGTCGATGGCAAAGAAGCAGATAGTAAGTCAGCTAACGACAGAGCGGTCGATGGCAAAGCAGCAGATAATATGTCAGCTGATAACAGTACAGCCGGCAGCAGGCCAGCGAATTAACAGATATTATAGATAATAAAGAAATAACAGTTAATAATCGGTAAAGATAATAGTTAGTACTCTGATAAAATACAATATATATAAAGAATGGAGAAATAATATGAACGACATTAAAAGAGTAATTCTTAAGTTAAGTGGAGAAGCTTTATCAGGTGATAAGAAGTCAGGCTATGATGATGAATTAATTATGGATATAGCAGGACAGGTAAAGCAGATTATAGACAAAGGCATTAATGTAGGTGTTGTAATTGGTGGTGGTAACTACTGGAGAGGACGTTCTAATGATAATATCGACAGAACAAAGGCTGACCAGATTGGTATGCTTGCAACCATTATGAACTGCATATATGTATCAGAAATATTCAGATCACAGGGACTTAAGACTAATATACTTACACCATTTGAGTGTGGAAGTATGACAAAGCTTTTCTCTAAGGATAGAGCTAATAAGTATTTTGAAAAGGGGATGGTTGTATTCTTTGCAGGTGGAACAGGACATCCATATTTCTCAACAGATACAGGTATAGTGCTTAGAGCCATTGAATTAGATGCAGATGCTATACTTTTAGCTAAGGCAATTGATGGCGTATATGACAGCGACCCTAAGATCAATCCAAAAGCTAAGAAGTATGATAAAATATCCATTACAGATGTTGTTGATAAGCATCTTGGCGTAATTGATATGACGGCTTCTGTTATGTGTATGGAGAATAGGATGCCGCTTATGGTATTTGGACTTAATGAGAAAGACAGCATTGTTAATGCACTTTCAGGTAAATTTAATGGAACAATTGTAACTGTTGATTAATTTGCCGATTTATTGTAATATTCAGTTATATAATAAAAGATATTAAGAAAGAGAGAAATATAATGAGTGACATTAAAGAATACGAAGATAAAATGAAGAAATCAGTAGACTCATTAAAAGAGGACTACACAACAATAAGAGCAGGAAGAGCTAACCCACATATATTAGATAAAATTAAGGTTGATTATTATGGAACACCTACTTCACTTCAGCAGGTGGCTAATATCTCTGTTCCAGAAGCAAGAATGATTCAGATTCAGCCTTGGGAAGCAAGCCTTATTAAAGATATTGAAAAGGCTATTCTTGTATCAGACCTTGGACTTACACCTAATAATGATGGTAAGGTAATAAGACTTATATTCCCTGAACTTACAGAGGAAAGACGTAAAGAACTTGCTAAGGACGTAAAGAAGAAGGGTGACAATGCTAAGGTTGCCATAAGAAATGTAAGAAGAGATGCTAATGATACTGTTAAGAAAGAGAACAAGGCAGGAGAGCTTTCAGATGATGAAGCTAAGAATCTTGAAGATGATGTTCAGAAGCTTACAGATAAATATATAGCTTTAATAGATAAGGCAATAGAAGAAAAGACTTCTGAGATACTTACAGTATAATGAATAATATATGGGGAGGCTGTTGGTTTATAGCAACAGCCTCCTAATAAGTTATATGGATAATATTATATATACATTAATATAATGATGCTATCTGGCATATAAAAATATAATAATATATGAAATGATAAATGTATCTAAATATAAAGTAATAAGGATACCGATATATGAAACTATAAAATATTGACTGTGGGGTAATGTATGGATAAATATAATGAGGAATTAGGGCTTAAGATACCTGCTCATGTTGCTGTCATACTTGATGGTAATGGACGCTGGGCTAAAAAGAAGCATATGCCAAGAACATATGGACATATGCAGGGAAGTAAAGTTGTAGAAGATATGTTGTATGTTGCAGATGACCTTGGCATACAATATTTTACAGTATATGCTTTTTCAACAGAGAACTGGAAGCGTTCAGAAGAAGAAGTAGGCACTCTTATGAGCATTTTAAGAAAGTATCTTAAAGATTGTGTCAAGAAGTCTATGAAGAACAATGTAAGGTGCCGTGTTATAGGACGCAGGGAAGAATTAAGTGATGATATAGTTGAGAGTATTAATAATCTTGAAGAAAAGACTAAGAATAATACAGGACTCAATTTCACAATAGCAATCAATTATGGTGGCAGAGATGAGATTGTAAGAGCCGTCCAGAAGATTGCACAGGATGTTAAAGAGGGAAAGATTGCACCAGAGGCTATAGATGAGGCTATGATAAATGCTAATCTTGACACAAAGGATATTCCTGACCCGGATCTTTTGATAAGAACTAGTGGCGAGCAAAGACTTTCTAATTATCTTCCATGGCAGCTTGCATATACAGAATTCTACTTTACAGATGTATTCTGGCCGGATTTTAATAGGGAAGAACTTATTAAGGCTTGTGAGAAATATAATAAAAGAGACAGAAGATATGGCGGAGTTAAGGAGGAATAGAATTTGTTAAAGAGGATAATAAGCGGAATATGCCTTGTGGCAATTGCCGTTCCATCATTGTATTTTGGTGGCTGGCTGTTATATGCGGTATGTCTTATGGTAGCACTTATAGGTAATTTTGAATTGTTAAGGGTCACCAATCTTCAAAAGACACCATTGGGAATATGTGCATATGCGGCAACAATAGCATATTTTATAAGCCTTAACATAGCAGAGCATAGATATACTACGCTAATTCTTGTAGTAACATTTCTTGTTATGATGAGCGTGTATGTATTCACGTTTCCAAAGTATAAGGCGGAAAATGTTATGTGGGCATTCTTTGGAATCATATATGTAACCGTGATGATAGCTTATATATATGAAACAAGAATGTCAGATAATGGAATATTTATTGTGTGGCTTATATTTATTGCTTCGTGGGGAAATGATACATTTGCTTATTTCACAGGAGTGTGCATAGGAAAGCACAAAATGGCACCTGTGTTATCACCTAAGAAGTCGGTTGAAGGTGCAATAGGCGGAGTGATTGGTGCAACAATACTCGGTGCGGTATACGGAGCTTTAGTAAGTTCTAAAATGGCAGGTGTTATTGATAATTCGTCTGTGGCATTTGCAGTAGCAAGCCTTGCAGGGGCGTTATTGTCAATAGTTGGTGACTTGGCGGCATCTGCAATTAAGAGAAATTATAATGTTAAAGATTATGGTACATTAATTCCGGGACATGGTGGAATTATGGATAGATTTGACAGCGTAATATTCACAGCACCGGTTGTATACTGGGCGATAATACTGCTTAACAGTATAGGACTTTAAAGTTACTATAGTATAGATTAGGAAAGGGTGTAGATAATGAGAGGAATATCAGTTCTAGGTTCGACTGGTTCAATAGGAACTCAGACTTTAGATGTTATTAGAAGAAATAAAGATATAAAGGTTGTTGCACTTGCAGCAGGAACAAGAGTGAAAGAATTAGCAGAACAGGTAAGGGAATTCAGACCATCTTTGGTATGTATTGGAACTGAAAAGCTTGCGGGCGAGTTAAAGCTTCTGCTTTCAGATATTGATGTAAAGATAGTGTATGGTGATGAGGGACTTATAGAAGCGGCAACACATAAAGAAGCTGATATTGTTCTTACGGCCGTTGTTGGAATGATGGGCATTGTTCCAACGATTAAAGCAATTGAAGCACATAAGGATATTGCACTTGCCAATAAGGAGACACTTGTAACAACAGGACATATTATAATGAAGCTTGCTAAGGACAATAATGTTAATATATATCCTGTAGACAGCGAACATTCAGCGATATTTCAGTCACTTAACGGAGAATATCCTAAGGAGGTTGAAAGAATACTTCTTACAGCATCAGGCGGTCCATTCAGAGGAAAGAAAAGAGCTGACCTTGTAAATGTGACAGTTGAGGATGCACTTACCCACCCTAACTGGGCTATGGGAAGAAAGATAACAATAGACTCATCAACTATGGTTAATAAAGGCCTTGAGGTAATGGAAGCACAGTGGTTATTCAATGTTCCATCATCTAAGGTCACTGTGGTTGTACAGCCACAGAGCATAATACATTCTATGGTTGAATTCATTGACGGAGGAATAATGGCACAGCTTGGAAGTCCTGATATGCGCCTTCCTATACAGTATGCCCTCTATTATCCTCATAGAAGAGAGCTTAATACTAAGAGAGTGGATTTCTTTGAACTTGGCAATATTACATTTGAAAAGCCTGATATGGATACATTTAAAGGACTTAAGCTTGCTTATACAGCTTCTGATAAGGGCGGTAACATTCCAACAGCATTTAATGCGGCAAATGAGCTTGCAGTTGCAAAGTTCCTTGACAGAAAGATAAAGTATCTTGATATACCTGATATTATAGAGTATGCAATGAATGAAGTACGTTATATTGATAATCCGTCTGTAGACGAAATATTAGAAACAGAACAGACAGTCTATGAAATGATAGAAAACCGTTTGAAGAATGGAGGAGCAGAGTGGTTATAAATATAATATTAGCGATACTTGTATTAAGCATAATCATAATTATACACGAGTTTGGACATTTTATTGTAGCTAAGGCAAATGGAATTACAGTTGTGGAATTCTCACTTGGATTTGGACCTAAGCTTATACATTTTAAGAAAGGTGAAACAGAATATAGTCTTAAGCTGCTTCCTTTTGGTGGAGCCTGTATAATGCTTGGTGAGGATTTCTTAGAGGCAGATGATGATGAGCAGGAAGATGCAACAGAAGGCAATAATACTGGCAAATCTGGAAGCGAGTTGGATAATGACTTTTGCAATGGTAAAACAGCAGAAGATAATGGCTTTGGCAATACTTCAAGGTATTCATCTGATAATACATCGGCTGGAAGCTATATGTCTGAGAAGAAAAAGCAGGAAGCACTGGAAGCTGGCTATGATATGTCCAAATCATTTGCTAATAAATCAGTGTGGGCAAGGATTGCAGTTATAGCAGCTGGACCAATATTTAACTTTATACTGGCATTTGTCTGCTCGGTTGTAATTATTGGAAGTATAGGCTATGACCCTTGTATGGTTGATGTTGTATATGATAATTCACCAGCGGTAAGTGCAGGGCTTCAGGAAGGTGACAAGATTATAAAGGTTAATAACCAGAAGATAACATTTTACAGGGATTATTCTTTCTATAGGGTGTACCACGCTGATGATACTATGAATATAACATATGAAAGAGATGGACAGAAATATACAACAACTCTTACTCCTGAATATGTTAAACAGCAGAAGTACCAGATGGGTGTTACTTTAGAGCAGAATGGGACAATAGCAGGCGTATCTGACGGAACACCAGCACAGAAGGCTGGGATTAAGAAGGGTGATATAATAACAGCGGTTAATGGCGTTGCAGTTGACGGAAGTACCAAGATTATTGAGCTTGTAGGACAGTGTAATGGCGAGAGTGTTGATATTACAATAAACAGAGATGGTAGTACAATGCAGTTAAATGTGACACCGGATTCTGTAGAGAATGAATATTACTATACAGGCTTTGCAAGTTATGGGGCAAGACAGAAGGTTTCGCCTATATCAGTAATCGGCTATGCATTTAAGGAAGTTGGATATAGTGTTAATACTGTAGTTAAGAGCCTTGGAATGATGTTTACAGGACAGGTGGGGATTAATGATCTTTCTGGTCCTGTCGGAACAGTAAGTGCTATGAGTAATATTGTAGAAGAAAGCAAGGCAGATGGAACATTTTATGTAATCCTTAATCTTTTAAATCTTGCAGGACTTATAAGTGCCAACCTTGGCGTTATGAACCTTCTTCCAATACCGGCACTTGATGGCGGAAGACTTGTATTTCTTATACTTGAAGTATTAAGAGGCAAGCCGGTCAAGAAAGAACACGAGGGTATGGTGCATTTTGTTGGTATGATATTCTTATTTGTTCTTATGATATATGTTATGTTTAAAGATATAAGAGGACTTTTTTAATTAAGAAATGAGGCTTAATATGTATAGAGATAATACAAAGGTTGTAAAAATAGGCAATAAGTTAATCGGTGGCGGCAATCCTATAATGATTCAGTCTATGACTAACACAAGAACTGATGATGTTGAGGCAACTGTCAGCCAGATACTGGCTTTAGAGAAAGCAGGCTGTGATATTATAAGATGTACAGTTCCAGATATTAATGCCGCTAAAGCAATCAAGGAGATTAAGAAGCATATTCATATTCCATTGGTTGCAGATATACATTTTGATTACAGAATGGCAATAGAGGCAATTAATAATGGTGCTGACAAGATAAGAATTAATCCAGGCAATATCGGTGGAACAGATAAGATTAAGGCTGTTGTAGATGCTGCCAGGGCTAAGAATATCCCTATAAGAGTAGGGGTCAACAGTGGTTCACTTGAGAAAGACCTTATAGAGAAATATGGCGGTGTTACAGCCGAAGGACTTGTTGAGAGTGCACTTGATAAAGTAAAGATTATAGAAGATCTTGGTTATGATAATCTTGTTATAAGCATTAAATCGTCAGATGTAATGATGTGTGTTAAGGCACACGAACTTATAGCAAGGAAGACTAATTATCCGCTTCACGTTGGAATTACCGAGTCGGGTACGTTATTCAGCGGAAGCATTAAGTCATCAATAGGTCTTGGGCTTATATTAGGACAGGGCATAGGTGATACAATAAGAGTTTCACTTACAGATGACCCTGTAAAGGAGATAGAGGCAGCTAAGCTTATTCTTAGGACACTTGGTTTAAGAAAAGGTGGTATTGAGGTTGTATCTTGTCCTACCTGTGGAAGAACTAAAATTGACCTTATCGGTCTTGCCTCAAAGGTTGAGGAGCTTGTTAGAAACTATGACCTTGATATTAAGATAGCTGTTATGGGCTGTGTTGTAAATGGCCCTGGAGAAGCTAAGGAGGCTGATATAGGAATAGCAGGTGGTGACGGCTGTGGTGTTCTTATAAAGCATGGCGAAATAATTAAGAAGTTTGAAGAAGATAAACTGTTAGCAGTGCTGAAGGACGAATTAGATAATTGGAAAGACTGATTATTATTATCCTTTGGCAGAAGGTGTTGGTTAAAGATGCGTAGATTTTTTGAAGTATTTAAGACATTAAAACTGCCAGAGGATATTGGTATGTATATGGAAAATGTTGAGGTTACGAGAGTATCCAAGACATCAACGAACTCATTGGCGAGAGTATACATAAAGAATGACAGGGTTATAAGCAAGAAGATAATATACAGGGTAGAAGATGCCCTTAAAAAGCAGATATTCCGTATACAGAATATGGATGTAAGAATTATAGACAGATATAATCTGTCAAAGCAGTATACGCCACAGACAATAATGGATGTGTATTATGACAGCATATTATTTGAATTGGAGAAATACTGGACACTTGAGTATAATCTTTTAAAGAATTCAACGTGGGAGTTTGAAAAGAATGACCTGCTTGTGCTTACATTAGAGGACGGATTTCTTGCAAGAACCTATGCAGATGACCTTAAGGAATATTTTCAGCTTATATTTCTTAACCGTTTTGGCTTTGAGATAGATGTTGAATATAAGTATGTTGCCAAGCTTGAGAAGCGTTATGAGAAAGAAAATGAACATAAGCTTAATCTTAGAATTAAGCAGATTGAAGATAACTTTATGGCAGCAGGCGAAGAAGCCAAGAGCGATAATGGGGCAGAGAAGAACAAAAAGTATGCCGAACAGAAAGCTAAAGCCGCTGCATTTTTTAATGAAAGAGGAGCTTCTGGAAAAGATCTTACACGTTATAGAAAGCCAGCTAATACAGATATATTATATGGAAGGGACTTTGACGATGAAGTTACTGCCATAGAACAGATAGAATCGCCAATAGGTGAAGTTGTCATAAATGGTATGATAAGAAGCATAGAAACAAGAGAGATAAGAAACGAAAGAACTATATTATCTATCGTTGTTACAGATTTTACAGACAGCATTGTAGTGAAAATGTTTGCAAGAAATGAACAGCTTCCAGATCTTTATGAATTCATTAAAAAGGGTAATTTTCTTAAGATAAAAGGCATAGCTTCAATGGATAAGTATGATCAGGAGATTACTATAGCCAATGTGTCAGGAATACGAAAAGGAAGTGATAACAGGTCAGTAAGAAATGACTTATCACTTCATAAGAGGGTAGAGCTTCACTGCCATACCAAGATGAGTGATATGGATGGTGTATCTTATGCCAAGGATATAATAAAGCAGGCGATAAGCTGGGGACACAAGGCAATTGCGATTACTGACCACGGAGTTGTGCAGGCATTCACGGAAGCTTATCACACTATGCAGGATCTGGAGTTTAAGTATAATAAAAAGGGTGAGAAGTTAGATTTTAAGGTTATATATGGTGTTGAGGCATATCTTGTCGATGATACCAGGAAGATAGTAATTAATCCGGCTGGACAGGACTTTAAAGGGGAATTCGTTGTATTTGATCTGGAAACAACGGGATTTTCGGCTTTGGTAGACAGGGTAATAGAGATAGGTGCGGTAAAGATTAAGAATAATGAGATTGTAGACAGATTTTCAACATTTGTTAATCCACAGATACCTATATCTTTTAGAATTGAGAATTTAACAGGTATTAATGACCAGATGGTTATGAATTCAGGAACTATCGAGCAGATACTGCCTGATTTTATAGAATTCTGTAAGGGTTGTGTTATGGTAGCCCACAATGCGGAATTTGATATGAGTTTTATAATTAATAATGCTGAGAAAATGGGGATAGAATTTGCACCTACTTATATAGATACAGTGCTTTTGTCACAGTTCCTTATACCGGCATTACATAATTATAAGCTTGATACATTAACCAAGCATCTTAATGTTGTGCTTGATAACCACCACAGGGCGGTTGATGATGCAGAGGCAACAGCACATATATTCTTAAAGCTTGTGCAGATGCTTTATGAGAGGGATATATATACACTTGATAAGCTTAATGAAGAGGGAACGCTTGATGATGAGTCAATTAAGAAGCTTCACCAGTACCACTGTATAATACTTGCCTCTAATGAGATGGGAAGAATTAATCTGTACAGGCTTGTGTCGGCTTCACATCTGCAGTATTTTAACAGATTTCCCAAGATACCAAAGAGCCTTGTTAATAAGTACAGGGAAGGTCTTATAATAGGAAGTGCGTGTGAGGCAGGAGAGTTGTTCCGTGCTATGGTAAATGGACGATCAGATGCGGAGATTGCAAGAATAGTTAATTTCTATGATTATCTTGAGGTGCAGCCAATCGGTAATAACAGTTTTATGATTGAGAAGGAAGATTATTACGTTAAAGACGAGGAGGACTTAAGAGATCTTAACAGAAGAGTCATATCTTTAGGTGAAAAGTTCGACAAGCCTGTAGTTGCAACGTGTGATGTGCATTTTCTTAATCCAGAAGATGAAATATACCGTAGAATAATTATGGCAGGAAAAGGCTTTGACGATGCGGATAACCAGCCACCACTGTATCTGCATACTACAGAGGAAATGCTTTCTGAGTTCGATTATCTTGGAAATGATAAGGCATATGAGATAGTTGTAACTAACACGAATAAGATAATGGATATGTGCGAGAAGATTAGTCCGGTACGTCCTGATAAACGTCCTCCTGTAATTGAGAATTCAGATCAGATGTTAAGGAATATATGCCATAACAGGGCACACGAAATATATGGACCAGAACTTCCACAGATTGTTACAGAAAGACTTGAGCGTGAGCTTAATTCAATTATATCTAATGGTTACTCCGTTATGTATATTATTGCACAGAAGCTTGTATGGAAGTCAAATGATGATGGATACCTTGTAGGTTCAAGAGGTTCTGTTGGTTCATCTTTAGCGGCAACTATGGCTGGTATTACAGAGGTTAATCCGCTTAGTCCGCATTATCTTTGTCCAGAGTGCTTTTATGTTGACTTTGATTCAGAGGAAGTTAAGAAGTTCGCTGGTGGTGCAGGCTGTGATATGCCAGATAAGGTGTGTCCTAATTGTGGTCATAAGTTAAATAAATTAGGTTTTGATATACCATTTGAAACATTCTTAGGATTTAAGGGTAACAAAGAGCCTGATATCGATCTTAACTTTTCTAATGAATACCAGAGTAAGGCACATGCTTATACAGAGGTTATATTTGGAAAGGGACAGACATTCAAGGCTGGTACAATCGGTACTGTCGCAGAAAAGACAGCGTATGGATATGTTCTTAAATATCTAGAGGAGAGAGGCAGGGTTAAACGCCGCTGTGAAATAGAACGTATTGCTGAGGGCTGTATAGATATAAGAAGAACAACAGGACAGCATCCGGGAGGAATTGTAGTTCTTCCTATTGGTGATGAGATACATTCATTTACACCGGTACAGCACCCTGCCAACGATGTAAAGAGTGGAATTGTAACAACGCATTTCGATTACCATAGTATTGACCATAACTTGTTAAAGCTTGATATTCTTGGGCATCTTGACCCTACTATGATTAGAATGCTGCAGGATTTAACAGGTATTGACCCTTTGGAAATACCACTGGATTCAAGAGAAGTAATGTCTTTATTCAAGGATACTTCGGCACTTGGAATTACGCCTGAGGATATTGGCGGTTGTAAGCTTGGTGCACTTGGAATACCAGAGTTTGGTACAGATTTTGCTATGCAGATGCTTATTGATACTAAGCCACAGTATTTTTCTGACCTTGTAAGAATTGCAGGGCTTTCACACGGAACTGATGTATGGCTTGGTAACGCACAGACACTTCTTAAAGAGGGCAAGGCAACCATATCTACGGCGATATGTACACGAGATGACATTATGATATACCTTATCCAGAAAGGACTTGAAAGTGAGCTTGCATTTACAATAATGGAGAAGGTAAGAAAAGGTAAGGGACTTACACCTGAATGGGAGCAGATTATGAGGGAACACGGTGTTCCAGACTGGTATATATGGTCTTGTAATAAAATCCAGTATATGTTCCCAAAGGCACATGCCGCAGCTTACGTTATGATGGCATGGCGAGTAGCTTACTGCAAGGTGTTTTATCCGCTGGCTTACTACTGTGCATATTACAGTATAAGAGCCAATGCCTTTGATTATGAAAAAATGGCAATGGGAAGGGAACGATTAGAGTATTATATTAATGACTACAAAGCTAAGAAAGCAGACGGCACGATATCCAATGTTGAAGATGATGAGCTTAAGGATATGCGTATTGTTCAGGAAATGTATGCAAGAGGCTTTGAGTTCGTACCTATTGACATATACAAGGCAAAGGCAAGGTCATTTCAGATAATAGATGGAAAGATTATGCCATCATTTAAGGTAATATCCAAGGTTGGTGAGTCTGCTGGAGAATCAATAGAGATAGCCGCAAGGGATGGTGAGTTCTTATCAAAGGACGACCTGCGCCAGAGAGCCAGGATTGGACAGACGGTTATAGAGAAGCTTGGCGAGCTTGGACTTCTTGATGGAATGGCAGAGAGCAACCAGTTATCATTATTTGATGTTATATAGTATTGCATATACATATATAAGTGTGTTATCATCATATAATATATGCGGTTAGAATACGATTATAAAGATGCAGTATATATGTTTAATTAATTAGATGAGGTGAAAAATGTTAAAAAAATATCTTATATGTTTTCTTGTATCAATGGTACCTATTGTTGAACTTAGAGGAGCAATTCCTATATCACAGGGAATGCAGCTTCCATTATTACAGTCATATATAATATGTGTAATAGGTAATATGCTTCCGGTTCCGGTTATATATCTTTTTGCAAGACGTGTTCTTGAATGGGGTGCAGACAAGAAATATATCGGAAAGTTCTTTACATTTTGTATTGAAAAGGGTCACAAAGGTGGAGAAAAGTTAAAGCAGAAGGCTGGGAATGGTCTTTTTATAGCACTTTTATTATTCGTTGGTATTCCAATACCTGGTACAGGTGCGTGGACAGGAACACTTGCAGCAAGCTTCCTTGATATGGGCTTTAAGAAGAGTGTAATTGCTGTTCTTGGAGGAGTATTGCTTGCAGGTATAATAATGGGTATTGCTTCAGCAGGAGTATTTACAGCGATATTCAGTTTTGCATAAGCATAATGTATAATAATTAAAGAATATAATTAATAAATACCGCATATATTCTACAGATTAATGCGTATCCGGTTATGGGACATAAAAGTTGTAGAATATATGCGGTATTATATTTTGTGTAATAGTAAATTCTTTTTATTGCGGTTTGAGATTACTTGTTAATATGTTGCAGATTTTCTTGGTGTCTTTGGTAGAGCGGGTCTTGTTATAGGCTATTCCGTATTGTATTTCACGCTGGTCTGTAATGGGCAGGATGCGGCAGTTATCAAGCGGGGTATCAATGCAGAATTCAGGCAGTATTGCAATGCCATAGCCACATTGTGCAAGAAGCTCACTTGTCTGGCTGTTCTCACATATAAAGTGATAATTATCCTGTGAATGAAGCACGAGCTTTTCCTGTAAAAGATTTCCCTGTGTGAAAGGAATTAAACGCTGGTTAAGCAGTAAAAGGCAGTGTCCTTTTAAGTCATCAAAGGAAATAGCTGACATTGAATGTAAGTCTTTATTATCCTCAGTAGTCTTATTATAGTCGTCAGATATCAAGGCATAGCTTTTCATATTCTTTATAGGCTTGAAAGTGCAATCGGTATTTTCAATCATATCTTTAGTAACGAGCATTATATCTATATGTCCGCTTTCAAACATAGTCTTAAGGCGTGAGTAGTCACGCAGAAACAGCATAGGATATATATCGGGCATACATTTTCTTAGTTCTTTTAATGCTGGTTTAAGTGCCTTTAATTCTGCATTGCTTGTACAGCCAATTCTTATATAGGACAATGACTGGGATACCACATTGGCAATCTTCTTGCTTGAAAGATTAATTCTATTAAGGATATCCTTTGCATCTCCATAGAATTCAGCACCGGCATCGGTAAGCTGTACCATTTTCGGTGTTCTTATAAAAAGTGCCGCACCCAGTTCTTCCTCAAGGCTTTTAATATGGTGTGTGACAGTTGGGGTTGTAAGAAACATTTCCTGTGCAGCTTTTGTAAAATTAAGCTTGTCGGCAACTCTTATAAAACATTCTAACTGCTGGGTAGTCATAAAAACCTCCTTAATTATATTAAATAATCTGCATAATTGATTATAGTTTATAATATATTAATATTTCAAGAGTGCATTAGAAAAAATCTAATGGTGTTGTATTTTTACAAATTCCATTTTTTTAATAATAGTGTTAAAATCGTTCACGCTGATAGGATTAATTTGTCTGTGTACACCAGATGATAATAATTAAGAATAGCAATGTTAATTGGGGAAGATATTCAGCCAGTAACATATGTATAGTAGCAATTGTGTACAGAAAAGAGGAATGATATGGACATTATTAAAAAGCTTTCCCGTTCAATAAGGGAATATAAAATGGTATCAATTATGACACCAGTGTGTATCGTATTTGAGGTAATATTTGAAATACTTATCCCATTTATGATGGCAAAGATGATTGATTCAGGAATAAGTTCAGGTAATGAAAGTGCACTTGTTAAATATGGGACTTTGCTTATACTCTGCGTAATGGCAGGTCTTGTATTTGGTATCCTTTCAGGAGGTCTATGTGCCACAGCTTCGGCAGGCTTTGCAAAGAATTTAAGAAAGGATATGTATTACAAAATTCAGGAGTATTCATTTGCAAATATTGACAAGTTCTCATCATCAAGTATTGTGACACGTCTTACAACAGATGTAACTAATGTGCAGAATGCTTATATGATGATTATCAGAATTGCGGTAAGAGCACCATTTATGCTTATATTCGCACTTATTGCGGCATTTATGACAAGTACTAAGCTTTCATTAATATTTCTTATTGCAATTCCAGTGCTTGGTATTGGACTTTATATAATAGTAAGCAGATCGCATATATATTTTGAGAGAGTATTTAAGATATACGATAATCTTAATGAAGTAGTAGAAGAAAATCTTACAGGTATGAGAGTAGTTAAGTCCTTTGTCCGTGAAGATTTTGAAGAAAAGAAGTTCACTAGGGTATCAGAAGCAATATATAAAATGTTCTTAAAGGCTGAAGGTATTGTTGCATACAATATGCCGCTTATGCAGTTCTGCATATATTCGTGTATGCTTTTCTTATGCTGGTTCGGTGCAAGAATGATAATTACATCAGGAGCTACAGCACTTACAACTGGTGAGCTTACAAGTCTTATAGCTTATGCTATGACAATTCTTAACTGCCTTATGATGTTATCAATGGTTATGGTTATGATTAATATGGCGAGAGCTTCGGCTGAGCGTATTGTTGAAATTCTTGACGAGGAAAGTACACTTCACAACTGTGACAATCCAGAGGATAAGGTAAATGACGGCTCAATCCAGTTTGATAATGTAAGCTTTAGTTATATAGATGATAAAGAAAAAGAATGTCTTAAAAATATTAACCTCATTATTCCAAGCGGTTCAACACTAGGAATTATAGGTGGAACAGGAAGCGGTAAGAGCTCATTAGTGCAGCTTATACCAAGACTTTACGATGTAACAGAGGGAAGCGTTAAGATTGGCGGTGTTGATGTAAGGGATATAGATATCTATACATTAAGAAATGAAGTTGCAATGGTGCTTCAGAAAAATGTATTATTCTCCGGAACTATTAAAGAAAATTTACGCTGGGGTAATAAAGAGGCAACAGATGAAGAGATAATACACGCCTGTGAACTTGCACAGGCAGATCCATTTGTCCAGACATTCCCTAAGAAATATAATACATATATCGAACAGGGTGGTACTAACGTATCAGGCGGACAGAAGCAGAGATTATGTATAGCAAGAGCACTTCTTAAAAAGCCTAAAATCCTTATTCTTGACGATTCTACAAGTGCCGTTGATACTAAGACAGATGCTTTAATAAGAAAAGCATTTAAAGATGAAATACCAGATACAACTAAGATAATAATAGCACAGAGAATATCATCAGTTCAGGATGCAGACTGCATTATTGTAATGGAGGGCGGAAAGATTGATGGCTGTGGAACACACGAGCAGTTATTAAAAGAAAATGCTATATATAAAGAAATATATGAATCACAGACGAAAGGAGATGAGCAGTAATGGCAGGTAATGAGAAAAAGGCTGATATCAGTATGACTGGTAATAAATCAGGGAAGCCATCAATAGATGGAAAGACATTAAAAAGACTTATGTCATATATTGTAGGCAGACATAAACTGACATTTTTTATGGTTGTTGTATGTATACTTATTAGTTCCTGTACAGTAGTAGTAAGTTCATTATTCTTACAGATACTTATAGATAACTATATAACACCTATGTTATCAGAAGTTAATCCATCATTTGCACCATTATTAAAGACAATAATTATGCTTGGATGTCTGTATCTTGTTGGTGTATTATCAACATTTGCATACAACAAAATGATGATTAAAATATCACAGGGAACTTTAAAAGCAATCCGTGATGATATGTTTACACATATGCAGACACTTCCAATAAGATATTTCGATACTCATACACATGGTGATGTAATGAGTCATTATACTAATGATACTGATACATTAAGACAGTTCATATCGCAGGCTCTTCCACAGTTCATCTCAGCAGTTGTGACAATAGTAGTTGTTATTGTGTCTATGATTGTCAACAGTATACCGCTTACAATACTTGTATTAGCAGTAACCTGTATTATGCAGATTGTATCCAAAAAGATAGGTGGGGCAAGTGCAAGGTATTTTATAAGACAGCAGATAACAATAGGTAAGGTTACAGGTTTCATAGAAGAGATGATTAATGGACAGAAGGTTATTAAAGTATTCTGTCACGAGGATGAGGCAAAGTACGATTTTGATAAGAATAACGAAATGCTTTGCAGTGATGCAACTAATGCCAATAAATACGGTAACATACTTATGCCGGCAATCTCACAGTTAGGTAACTTACAGTATGTTCTCATTGCTCTTATCGGAGGATTTCTTGCATTAAGAGGAATTGGTGGGATTACTGTCGGAATGATAGTAGCATTTCTTAACCTTTCTAAGACATTCTGTATGCCAGTATCGCAGATAGCACAGCAGATTAGTATGATAGCTATGGCGTTGGCAGGAGCAGAAAGAATATTCGGACTTATTGATGAAAAGCCGGAAGAAGATGAAGGCGATGTTACTTTAGTACGCGTAAAGTGTGATGATAAAGAACTTAATAACAAAGAAGCCGACAATAAAGATGCCAGAATGGTATTTATAGCAGGTGAAGTTACAGAAACAACTGACAAAGACGGCAGATGGGCCTGGAAGTGTAGGAAAGCTGATAATACAACAGGTTATATACTTCTTAGGGGAAAGGTCGTATTTGATGATGTAATATTTGGATATAATGAGAATAAGATTATACTTAATAATATTAATCTATGGGCTAAATCAGGACAGAAGATAGCATTTGTTGGTGCAACAGGTGCAGGAAAGACGACTATAACTAACCTGATTAACAGATTTTATGATATTAATTCAGGAAATATATTCTATGACGGAATAAGCATTGATAGAATTAAGAAAGACGATTTAAGGCATTCACTTGGCATTGTATTACAGGACGTTAACCTGTTCACAGGAACTATTATGGATAATATAAGATATGGTAACCTTTTGGCGACCGATGAGGAATGTATTAAAGCCGCTAAGCTTGCCAATGCAGATGACTTTATAACAAGACTTCCAGACGGCTATCAGACAGTACTTACACAGAACGGTGCAAGTCTTTCACAGGGACAAAGACAGCTTATATCAATTGCAAGGGCAGCAGTTGCCAACCCACCAGTAATGATTCTTGATGAGGCGACATCTTCAATTGATACAAGAACAGAAGCACTTGTCCAGAGAGGTATGGATAATTTAATGAAGGGCAGAACAGTATTTGTAATAGCACACAGACTTTCAACTGTCCGCAATTCAGATGCCATAATGGTACTTGACCACGGCAATATAATTGAGCGAGGCTCACACGATGAACTTATTGCCAGAAAGGGAACATATTACAGCTTGTATACAGGGGCATTTGAGTTGTCATAATATTAAGTTTGCTGTGAGAAATGTATTACCAAGGCTGGCGGTTGTAATTAAGTGAATATTTTATATTTAAGAGGCGTTAAGCCTCTTTTTTAGTGTATTGCGGCTACAGGGATACTGTAGCTGTTAGGTTGTTTATTTGAGAAGATACAGCCTTGAGGAACTTGAAGAGATGTGTCCGAAGGGTATAAGGTTGTTTGTAAGATTAAAGAAGTTGAAATATGGCTACCGCAATCCCACTGGCTTTAGACGGTGGGTTAAGGTAGCCGGAAGCGGAGGGGTGTGCTATACTTGCGTTATGGGAACGTGGAAATCAAAAAACAGACACAAATATTTGTTACAGTATCATATTATTTTCGTATGCAAGTATAGAAAGAAATTGCTGATGTCAAAACAAATATCAGATGATATAAAGCAGTTTTCTTATGAGATATGTCAAAAGCATAAAGTCATTATCAGATATATGGAGACAGATAAAGAACATACTTTTTGGACGGACGGATATTTTGTATGCAGTGTAGGAAATGTTTCAGGAGAGATGCCACGAAAATATATAGAAAATCAAGGGTAGGAAGGTGGCGACAGTAGGTGTTAAAAGCATATAAATACAGGATATATCCTAATAGCGAACAAAGAATTCAG
>OLVO01001827.1_pt1 | contig 20846 bp, 19 predicted proteins | sample 1672571 | NCBI WGS metagenome assembly OLVO01 (sample SAMEA3136700, study PRJEB25190) | human gut metagenome | biome: human gut; feature: human-associated habitat; material: faeces | place: Austria | collected 2013
GCGGCGGCGCGTCCGCGCTGGTTGCCGCGCTCGGCACGGCGCTCGGCAACATGGTCGGCTCTCTGACGGTCGGCAAAAAGAAGTACGCCGACGTTGAGGCTGAGATCATCGCCCTGAAGGAAAAATGCGACAAGCTCCAGGCCGAGCTTCTCGATCAGGTCCCCGCCGACGCAGAGGGCTTCATCCCCCTGTCCAAGGCCTACGGCATCCCCAAGGACGACCCCAGCCGTCCGGAGATCATGGAAAAGGCCACGATCACGGCCTGCCAGGTCCCGATGCACATCATGGAACTGTGCTGCGAGTCCATCGAAGCGATCTCCGTCTTCGCCGCCAAAGGCTCCCGCCTCGCCGTCTCCGACGCGGGCTGCGGCGCGGCCATCGTGAAGTCCGCTTTGCAGGCGGCCTCGCTCAACGTTTTTATCAATACCAAAACGCTCCAGAACCGTGCGCTGGCCGAAGAAATGAACGCCAAGTGCCTTGGTATGCTGGACAAATACGGCAAGATGGCCGACGAGATCTTCGAGACGGTCAAGGCCGGTTTCTTTAAATAAGAAGGAGAGAGAACTATGGCAAAGTTACTGCTTGGTAAGGAAGTTACCGCTGCGATGAACGAAAAGCTGCAGGCGCGTGTCGCGGCTCTGAAGGAAAAGGGCGTCAGCCCGAAGCTTGCCATCGTCCGCTGCGGCGAGAACCCCTCCGACCTGTCCTATGAAAAGGGCGCGACTGCCCGCGCAGAGCTCATCGGCGTGGAGGTTCAGAAGTTCGTCCTGCCTGAGGACGTGACGAAGGAAGCGCTCATCGCGCAGATCGAAGCGATCAACGCTGACGATTCCATCCACGGCTGCCTTATGTTCCGGCCCCTGCCGAAGCATCTGAAGGCCGATCAGGACGAGATCTGCAACCATCTGGCCGCCCGCAAGGACGTCGACTGCATGACCGACCTCTCCAACGCCGGCGTCTTCACCGGCAAGAAGCTGGGTTTCGCGCCCTGCACCCCGCAGGCGTGCATGGAAATTCTGGACTACTACGGCATTGACTGCAAGGGCAAGAACGCCGTCGTCATCGGCCGTTCCCTCGTCGTCGGCAAGCCTGCCGCGATGATGCTCATGGCCAAGAACGCCACCGTCACCGTCTGCCACACCAAGACCGTCGACGTGGCCGGGATCGCCCGCAAGGCGGACATTCTCGTCTCCGCCGCAGGCGTCCTGAACAGTCTGACAAAGGACTACGTCTCCGAAGGCCAGATCGTCATCGACGTGTCCATCAACTGGGACCCCGAGAAGGTCAATTCCAAGGGCGGCAAGGGCGCTATCGCGGGCGACGCCGTGTTCTCCGAGGTCGAACCCATTGTCGGCGCGATCACGCCGGTTCCCGGCGGTGTCGGCTCCGTCACGACCTCCGTGCTCATCGGCCATGTGGTCGAGGCTGCCGAGCGCACGCTGTAAACCGTTTTACCGCGCTGCCGCCGGTCTTTTCCGGCGGCAGTTTTTCGAAGGGAGAGTGGAAGTATGAAAGAAAAATTCAAGACTCCGCAGACCGCCATCCGCTGGCTGTTTGCCGGGTTCACGCTGCTGTGCCTGCTGGCCGCGGTCATCAGCGCCATCTTATACCGCTGGTCGGCTTCTGACGTTTTCGCGGGCCTTGGCCGCATCTGTACGCAGTCCGGCCAGACCGTCAAGAGCTACTTTGACAGCAGCTACGGCGGCTTTGGCGGAACGTTTTTGAATGCCGCGCTGGTCTGCGCCGTGTGTCTCGGGATTTACTGCCTGCCCGGCAGCAAGCCGGACGGCGTGTCCGTCCTCGCGTTTTTCCTGACGGCAGGCTTCTGCTTTTGGGGCACGACGATCCTCAACATCTGGTTCTCGTTCGCAGGCGTTCTGGTCTACTGTCTTGCCATGAAGAAAAAGCCCGGCGCGATGGCGAATGCCTTCCTGTTCTCCACGGGTCTTGCCCCGCTCATCACGGAAATGCTCTTCCGCTATCCCGGCGAGGCGTGGCACGGCTTTACGGGCCTCGGCATCGTTCTTGCGCTGGCTGTCGGCGTTTTTATCGGCTTCCTCTTCCCTGCCGTCCTGCCGCACAGCCCGCAGATGCACAAGGGCTACGACCTTTATAACGCAGCCGTGCCCATCGGCCTGCTCGCGTTCTTCCTGCGCTCGCTTCTGTATAAGATCTTCACCTCCGCGCCTCCCGCATCGGAAAACGTCGGTCTGGCAGACAGCTTCGTGCCCGTCAGCGTCGGCTTCTGTCTGGTGGTGTTCGCGCTGGCCATCATCTGGGGCCTTGCGCTCGGCGGGGCGAAGGAATACGGCAGGCTCCTGCGCGATTCCGGCTACAACGTCGACTACGGCACGAAATACGGCTCCGGCGCGGCGATCCTGAACTTCGGCATTTACGGGCTGTTTATCGTCCTGTACTACCTGCTTATCGGCGCAAAGTGGAACGCCGCGACGCTGGGCTGCGTGTTCTGCATGGTCTGCTGCTGCTATAAGGGCAGCCACCCGGCCAATGTCTGGCCGATCATGGTGGGCTATGTTGCCGCAAGCTACATCGCGGAATTCGTCTGCGGCCTCACCGGCGCGGAACATACGCTCATGGCAAACGCGCAGGCCATCGTCATCGGCCTCTGCTTTGCAAACGGCCTGTCCCCTGTTACGGGCGTCTACGGCTGGCTGGCCGGCGTCGTATTCGGCATGATCCATTACACGTTCGTCACCTGCGTCCCGCTGCTGCACGGCGCGTTCTGCCTGTATAACGGCGGCTTTACGGCAGCCTTCACCTGCTTCCTGTTCATCCCCGTGCTGGAGCATTTCTGCAAGACAAAGAAGGAGCGCAAAGAGCTGCGGGCGCGGAAATAAGCGCCGGGAAGGAGCTGCGTCATGTTTTACTGTGAAAACTGTTATCTGCTGAACGAGGAAAACACCTGCGCGTTCTGCGGCAGCAGACTCACGCGCGGGCCGAAAATGGACGATTACTGCTTCATCGGCAGCAAATGCTCCCCGTGGGCCGAGATGTATCACGGCATTCTCAAGGACGACCATATCCCCGTCATCATCCGCCAGTGGAGCCCGCGCACCGCGGCCTATACCGGCGAGGTCGGCACCCGGACGGACTTCTTCGTCCCCTACTCCGAGCTTGACCACGCCCGGCAGCTTGAACAAGCGCTCATGGACAGCAGCTTCGAGCAGCCGGACTGACCGGCAGACAGGATAGAAAAACTCGCCGCCCCCGGAAAAAGGACGGCGAGTTTTATTTTGACTAAAAATAATAATGATAACTACTTGCAAAATTGAATCAGATATGTTAGAATCATTTCAGACAGGCAAGGAATACTAAAATAACTGATTATTAAAAAGGAGACGGGATCATGAGCAAATATGCAGGCACGAAAACCGAAGCGAATCTGCGCGCAGCCTTTGCAGGCGAATCGCAGGCACGGAACCAGTACACCTTCTTCGCGTCCGTCGCGAAAAAAGAGGGCTACGAGCAGATGGCGGCGCTGTTTCTGAAAACAGCGGAGAACGAGAAGGAGCACGCAAAGCTCTGGCTCAAGGAGCTGTCCGGCATCGGCGACACGAAGGCCAATCTGGCCGCTGCCGCCGCAGGCGAAAACTACGAATGGACGGATATGTATCAGGACTTTGCCAAGACTGCCGAGGAAGAGGGCTTCCCGGAGCTGGCACAGCGCTTCCGCCTCGTCGCGGAGATCGAAAAGCACCACGAAGAGCGCTACCGCGCACTGCTGCACAATCTGGAGACAGCGCAGGTGTTCGAAAAGAGCGAAGTCAAGGTCTGGGAATGCCGCAACTGCGGCCACATCGCTGTCGGCACAAAGGCCCCCGAGGTCTGTCCCGCCTGCAATCACCCGCAGAGCTATTTTGAACTCCGCGAAGAAAATTATTGAGTATCATATCAGCAAAACGGGCTGCAGCGAAATGAACCTCGCTGCAGCCCCTTTATTATTTATGCGATATGTCCCTGACAATTTGCAGAACGTGCTCGGATTGCTCTGGCGTCAGTTTTTCGATTTCATGCAGAAGCTCCTTTGTTTTTCGCGGTGCAGCTGCATCAAAGTTAAAAAACTCCTGCGGCGTAATATTCAGGTATTCACAAATGCAGTTTTTTGACAGACTAAGGGGCTGCCTCGCTAAGAGGCAGCCCCTTTGGTCTGCTTTGCAATTGTCAGCTGAGCCTGCGGATATATCCGTTTCCGCAGATCTGGCTGTAGTAGACCGCCTCGCCGACAGTGAACACGTCGGTGCTGCTGAACGCGCGGACGGTCTGGGTCTCGCCGTCGACGTCGACCGTCAGCGGGGAGACGGAGGTGACCGTCGCTGGATAGCTCGTCGTGACGAGGACCACGTCGAACGCGTTGTCGCCGTCGTGGTCGATCACGGTGATCTTGTCATTTTCGGACAGCGTGTTCAGGATATCCTTGTTCGAGGGCGTGTAGTTGTAGTAATATGCCGTCTCCTCCGTCAGGCGGAAGCCGCCGCCGGCACAGATCTCCTTGAGCTGGGACGCGTCGGTGAAGGTATAATAGACCTCGTCGACCGCATAGCAGGGAATGCCGAAGACCGTGCCGTCCTTCACATAGATATCAACGTTCCGGCCAAGCAGGCTGAGATCCGTAGAGATATCGAACGCCTTGTGACCGGCCAGCTTGCTCGTCCCGGCGGAAAGCGTATTGCCTGCGCTCGTTAGATCGGCGCATTCGTTGCCGGTCAGCGTGGCGGTGTAACGCGTCAGACCGAAACGGATCTCCAGATACGACATGGGGTTCATCAGGCCGTCGAGCACATAGCGCTGATCGCCCTCCAGCGAGGCGTCCGCGACCTTGGGGCAGAGCATGGCGTTGTAGATCAGCAAGCACGCCGTATCGCGCGTAGCGGCGGAGTCATAGTTGGCGGAGACGCCCGCGTAGATCCCCTTCACAAACGCGTCCTCGTCGACGTTCTGCGCCCAGCTCGCGCCGACATAGCGCGAAGCGTCCTCGCCGAGAATGACGAGCAGCATCTTTGCAAGCTCGCGGATCGTCACATGGTCCGCCGGGCGGAAGCGCCCGCTGCTGCCGACGATAATGTCGTGCTCGGCGCAGTAGGCGATATAATCTGCAGCCCACGATGTGGTGCTGTCATAGAACGGAGCGGAGGCGTTCTGGGCCTGCGGCTCCGCCTCGCACAAAAGCGCCATCAGCTTGGCGACCTCTTCGCGCCGGATGGGGTTCTGCGGGCCGAAGCTGCCGTCCGAATAGCCGGAGATCAGGCCGAGGTCGTAGAGCATCCGCACGGCGTTGTTGTTTTCGATCTCCTGCTGGTCGGAAAAGCCTGCAAAGTCCGTTGCTGTGCAGGGGATCATAAGTGTCAGCGTCAGCACAGCTGCAAGCAGCGCGCAAAGCAGTTTTTTCAAGGCGATGCCCCCTTCCGCGTATATTTATATCCAGTATAGGCGGCAGCCGGGAGGATTGCAAGCAAACCGGCCTGTTTGTAACAGAACTGTAATGAAAACAGGCAGAAAATCCGGACAGGATTGCATTTTTCCCGCAGGACTGGTACAATACAGACCGAAAGGAGGCGGAGCAATGGACAAACGCGAACAGATCGCGCGCATGGCGCAGACAAAGGAAGACGAAATGCTGCTGGCCAGAGTGTACGAGCGCATGACGAACGCCGCCGCGCGCAGCATCCCGGCCTCAACGTGCTTTTTGTCCAAACGGGAGCAGATGCTTGCCGCCGAGCTGCTGCGCGGGCAGGACATCCGGTTTTACGGCGGGCCGCCCATGGCTGAGCGCGAGATCTGCTGCTATCTGCCGGACTATCTGGACGAGAGCTGGCTGGAGAGCGAGGACGGGCCGATCGCCGCCGTCCGCGCATCCTATTTCGAGGGCGATACGCTCACGCACCGGGATTTTCTCGGCGCGCTGATGGGCTGCGGCGTGAAGCGCGAGACGATTGGAGATATCTATGTGGCCGAGGGCCGCTGCGACTTTCTCGTCACGCGCGAGGTGCTGCCGTATCTGCTGCAGAACTTTCTGTCCGCCGGACGCACGAAGCTGCACGTGGAGCGCATCGTGATCCCGGACGTTTCCGTGCCGGAGCAGAAGGTCCGGCAGATCCGCGACACCGTACCCTCCCTGCGGCTCGACGGCATTGTTTCCTCCGGCTTTTCCATCAGCCGCGGCAAGGCTGCGGAGTATATCAGCGCCGGAAAATGCGAGCTGAACTACGCGCCCTGCGTAAAGGGCGACAAGCAGACGACGGAGGGCGACGTGATCACCGTCCGGGGTCTTGGCAAGATCCGGCTGGACGCCGTCGGCGGCAATACGAAAAAGGGCCGCATCTGCGTTGAAATTACAAGATTTCTGTAAGGAGCATCTGCTATGAAAAAAGAAGACATTGACCGCATCAATGAGCTGGCCCGCAAGGCCAAGACCGTCGGCCTCACACCGGAGGAGAACGAGGAGCGCGCCGTGCTGCGCCGGGCGTATATCGATTCCGTCGTCGGCGATCTGCGCCAGCAGCTCGACAACACCTACATCGTCGACAGCAAGGGCAACAAGCGCAAGCTGCGCCAGTGATCAGCGGAACAGGAAATATAATATCGCGCACTGCGCCAGAAGCAGAAGCGGGACTGTGATGGTAAACAGCGGCTTTCTCGTCTTGTGGCGGCAGACATACATCCCCGCCAGCACACCGAGACTGCCGAAGCAGGCCGCAAACGCCAGCAGCAGCGCCTCCGGGACACGGCGGCGGTGACAGCGGGCAAGATTTTTATCCAGCAGCATAATTGCGAAGCCGGATGCATTCATTAGAAGCAGGAAAACAAGCATGGAACCATTCCTTTCTATTGGAGGCGATCTGGTATGAAGCGAATTCTGATTGGTTGGATGGCGGCGCTGAGCGCGCTGCTGTGCGCCTGCTCGGCGCAGACAGTCTGGGAAACGGTGGACGGCGGCTGTGTGCCGGCTGAAGGCGGCGCGGCCTATGCGATCCGCATTGCCCTGCCGCAGGACGCGGTCGAGGAGGTCTTTGCCGAGCGCGGTGCGCGGCAGATCTATACCCAGCCGGGCGGAGGCTATGAGATCACGACGGAAATTCTGGACGCCGCGCCCGCCGCCGCGATCGTCCGGCGGCTGTCGGGCTTCGATGCGTCCGCGCTGCACGTGTATAAGAGCGGCGGCAAGGACCGGCCCGTCTGGCAGTTTGCGTGGTACGCGGCCTCCGACGAGGGCGGGCGTATGTACCGCTGCAAGGTGATTTCCGACGGCAGCTACTGCTACGCGCTGACCGTCAGCGTGCCGGAGGGCGCCGGCACCAGCTATGATACCATGCTGACGGAGGTATTCTCAAGCATGGAATTGCAGCCGGTGTAGCCGCCAGTGAAAAAGTTTCACGATTTTAAAAATTGTTCTTGACATTTGCCGAACCGGCCGTTATAATACACACGTCGCTGAGAGATGCGGCTTGATGGAACGGAAGGTTAGCTCAGCTGGGAGAGCACCTGCCTTACAAGCAGGGGGTCACAGGTTCGAGCCCTGTACTTTCCACCAATTTACCTGGCCCGGTGGTGCAGTCGGTTAGCACGCCAGCCTGTCACGCTGGAGGTCGACAGTTCGAGTCTGTTCCGGGTCGCCATAATGTATTGAGGCGAGAGTGATCTCGCCTCAATATGCCTCTGTAGCTCAGTAGGTAGAGCAGCGGACTGAAAATCCGCGTGTCGTTGGTTCAACTCCGACCGGAGGCACCATTATGCGGGTGTAGCTCATCCGGTAGAGCGCCACCTTGCCAAGGTGGAGGTAGCGAGTTCGAGCCTCGTCACCCGCTCCAAAATAAATAGGAATGCCTTCGCAGCATTCCTATTTTCATATCCGGTGCCGTGGCCAAGTGGTAAGGCAAAGGTCTGCAAAACCTTCACTCCCCAGTTCAAATCTGGGCGGCACCTCCATGATTGCCGAACACTATAGATGAAATGGCGAAAAAGCCAGTCATCTCAAGGGGTTCGGCAATTTTTTATTCTCAAAATTCTTTGGTAACTCCATAGATGAAATCGCAGCTTGCAGAGGTTCAAACAGGATTTGAACCTCTGTTTTTCCATATTCAAGCGGATTTTCAGTGGCAGCGCCCTTTTTCAGAGGGCAGAGACGACAGATTTTCGGAAAAAACAAAGAAAAATCTTTCACAAAATTATGGACGCTGGATTGTTGGTTTTGACGGACCAATGACCAGCGCCTTTTTTGCGCTCAAAAAGGGCGCTGAGAATGGAGGTGTATTGTATGATAGCAAAACGGCGGCATCCCATTGATACAATGAGATGCCGCCATCTTTAACAGCCCAACTCGGAATTCAGAGCCGGGCTGCTTGCTTATTCAGAAAAAATCAACGCTCCAAAGTACTTCGGAAGATGGAAATCGGGCCGTTCCGCGTCCACGCGGTTCCACGCAAGATAATGCTCCTGCACGGTCAGATCGCCGCATTTGTAGAAATTGCCCCGGATTGTTCCGGACGGAGCAAAATCCGGGAAGAACAGCCGCAGCAGCTGAAAAGGAAGCTCGTACGTCACATCCCAGCCACTGGGCGTTCTTTCGCTGGCTGCATGCAAGGTCTTTGCGCCGTCCGGAAGCAGGATCCGCATCAGATCCTCTCTTCCGGTCCCAAATCCGAAATAGATGCACAGGCTGGGGTTCAGCTCAATGTTGATATATCGCGCATCCTGCTCTGCGGCGCTGAAGAAAAACTCCAGGCAGCTGTCCTGACACGGCTGGTCAAGTATGCCGGTATTTTCTGCGCGGATCGTTGGTTCCTCCGCGTGAAGGCGCACATACAACCGGCTGTCATCGTACGCAAGCTGCGCGTAGGCGCTGACCTGCTCACAGGGCAGCCACAGTTTCTGGTCGATCGGCGCTTTTTCGATCTTATTCCAGTCCGGTTTCCCGGTGATTTTTTGAATCTGATATTGTCTGGTCATCTTTTTTCCTTTCTTCGTTTTCCGTGTCAATGCTTCGAGAAGATTGCCTCAAGCGTCCGCAAGACGGCTGCCTTTCGGACATCCTCGTATTTGCAGTCAAATAACTGGAGATTCAGCGCTCCAGTGCTGGTCAGGATGTGAAATTTCTCCGCGAGTACACCATTTCTACTCACGCCCCTGCGGGAGGGGCGACGTCGCCGTGACTGTTGCACCGGCGGATACCGTTACATTTCTACTCACGCCCCTGCGGGAGGGGCGACACTCGTTTCCGGCTTCGTCGATGTAGCTTTCACCATTTCTACTCACGCCCCTGCGGGAGGGGCGACAGGCGCTCCCGCGCGTCCGCGTCCGCCGCCTGCCGATTTCTACTCACACCCCTGCGGGAGGGGCGACTCGATTCCCGCACACTGGTGTGTTTTTGAGATTATTTCTACTCACGCCCCTGCGGGAGGGGCGACCAGATCGACACGAGCTTCGCGGCAGAGCAGAAGAAATTTCTACTCACGCCCCTGCGGGAGGGGCGACACGCCGTCGGCTTCCCTCTGGCGTCCACCGTCTTATTTCTACTCACGCCCCTGCGGGAGGGGCGACGACGTGGAGGGCAGCGCTGCGAACACTGCCGGTGTATTTCTACTCACGCCCCTGCGGGAGGGGCGACATACCGCAGCTGCACCCGTCAACCCAACATCATGCATTTCTACTCACGCCCCTGCGGGAGGGGCGACGAACGGCGCCCAGCCTTTGCCGCAGGCCGCGCCTCTATTTCTACTCACGCCCCTGCGGGAGGGGCGACTGGATATTCAGGCCGTCAAGCGTGTCGCTGTCCGAGATTTCTACTCACGCCCCTGCGGGAGGGGCGACCCTGCGCCTGCATCTTGCGGGCGCAGAGGGAGCGATTTCTACTCACGCCCCTGCGGGAGGGGCGACGGTCGTGCTCTCGCTTGAGGCTTTTCGGGAGCTGATTTCTACTCACGCCCCTGCGGGAGGGGCGACTTGCAGCTGTATGTGCTAAGTTTCCCAGATACTCTATTTCTACTCACGCCCCTGCGGGAGGGGCGACCGAGCAGCAGCTCGTCTGCGGCTCCGACGTCTTATTTCTACTCACGCCCCTGCGGGAGGGGCGACCCGGGAGCGGCAGTATGACCTGCATGTATGAATCGATTTCTACTCACGCCCCTGCGGGAGGGGCGACACACTCGAACGTGCGACATATGAGAATGGAAACGCATTTCTACTCACGCCCCTGCGGGAGGGGCGACGCTCATCATCGCCTGCGCAGCAGGCGCAGATCTATTTCTACTCACGCCCCTGCGGGAGGGGCGACCTCCCGCAGCTGGACGCGGCCGGTGAAATCGGCATCATTTCTACTCACGCCCCTGCGGGAGGGGCGACAGCCCTCGCTGATGTGGCCGGTGCTGAAGTTGATATTTCTACTCACGCCCCTGCGGGAGGGGCGACAAAAGCCGTATAGGCGATGTCCGACGAGAATGTATTTCTACTCACGCCCCTGCGGGAGGGGCGACCTGGAGGGCACGATCCGCCTTTATGACGTGCTGATTTCTACTCACGCCCCTGCGGGAGGGGCGACAAGGACGGCGGGAAAGAGCGGCTGCTTGCAATGAAAGATTTCTACTCACGCCCCTGCGGGAGGGGCGACCTCCCGCAGATGGACGCGGCCGGTGAAATCGGCATCATTTCTACTCACGCCCCTGCGGGAGGGGCGACCAAAAGCCGTATAGGCGATGTCCGACGAGAATTTATTTCTACTCACGCCCCTGCGGGAGGGGCGACAAGCTTGCGCGGTTCGTGCGCAGCTGCGTCTCAATTTCTACTCACGCCCCTGCGGGAGGGGCGACTCTGGTGGCTTCGCTCACCGGCTGCAAATAACTCTACATTTCTACTCACGCCCCTGCGGGAGGGGCGACTTTCGCTTTCTCGAGCTGTTCCGCCGCCGCCTTATTTCTACTCACGCCCCTGCGGGAGGGGCGACCTTTGTCGCCGCGCTGTCGTTGCCGAGAATGGCCTATTTCTACTCACGCCCCTGCGGGAGGGGCGACCTTTGTCGCCGCGCTGTCGTTGCCGAGAATGGCCTATTTCTACTCACGCCCCTGCGGGAGGGGCGACGCGCCCTCATTTCCGAGACATACGCACAGGGCGCATTTCTACTCACGCCCCTGCGGGAGGGGCGACGTGCTCCTCCTCGAAAAAGCTCCGAGCCGAAATAATTTCTACTCACGCCCCTGCGGGAGGGGCGACGAGCGCCGCGAGGAGCGTACTCTTGCCGTTCTTTCATTTCTACTCACGCCCCTGCGGGAGGGGCGACTCGGCGGACGGACATCTTAAAATACCAGTCCGGAATTTCTACTCACGCCCCTGCGGGAGGGGCGACTTTCCGTCTGCGTGGCCACTGTGACAACGCCCAGATATTTCTACTCACGCCCCTGCGGGAGGGGCGACCATCGGCGGCGCGGATCTGTCCAAGACCACCGACCTATTTCTACTCACGCCCCTGCGGGAGGGGCGACGCACTGCACGATCCCGGAGCTAATCGAGAAATACGATTTCTACTCACGCCCCTGCGGGAGGGGCGACCCGGCTGTGCAGAATACCCCGGCGTAATCTTCTATTTCTACTCACGCCCCTGCGGGAGGGGCGACTGGAAAAGCGCGTCACGGAAGATAAGATCCCATACATTTCTACTCACGCCCCTGCGGGAGGGGCGACGCTGATGTTTGCATCGTCCATGCGCCCGGAGGACGTATTTCTACTCACGCCCCTGCGGGAGGGGCGACCAGTATGTGCAGCGGCTCGGCAGGCTCTTTTTCAATTTCTACTCACGCCCCTGCGGGAGGGGCGACAGCAATTTTCCACAAGTCCGTCATGAGGTTTTGCGGCAAATTGCCGAAAGATGATACAGTTTTATGTCTGGCTTCCTTTGGTTTTCCAAGAAGAGATCCAAAAGCTGTATATCTTGCATGGATTTCATGCGCCAACCTGCCGCAAAAATGTGTACGGGAGGGGTTGGCGTTAAAAGATCAAGGCACTTCCTGCTTCCACGAGGGGCTTGCGTCCCATGCTTTCGATCCGGTTCTCGTATGAATTGCCGAGTCGATAAAAGCGGACAGAATCCTGCTCCATATCGATAGCTTTTCCCAGTTCCTGTTTCAGCACGACCAGCTGTGCAGCGTCCACGAGCACCTCAAACACGGAGTTTTGAACACGCATCCCGTGTCGTTCACAGATCTTTGCTACTTTCCGCAAGCGCTTTTGCCCGGCAGAATCCGATGTGTCCACATCATAGGTTACGACCAGCATCATATGTCATGACCTCCACACAAACGGCGGGTATCGATCCAGATCCCCGCGCAGCACACGGGCAAACAGCATAGACTGTACGTATGGGATCATCCCAATGGGAACTTTCTCCTTCAAAAACGGGTGCTGAATGGACTCGCGCTTTCTGGCCCGCCACTGTTCAAGAACCTTTCGCCGCCCTTTCTCGCTGAGGTATACCGCTTCAAAGTCTGTCGTAAAATCCTGCGTCTGAAACTGATCCCTGTTGAACATGGAAATGACCAGCCGGTCGCACAGGGGCGCACGCAGCTCCTCCATGATGTCCAGCGCAAAGGATAGCCGCCCCGGGCGAAGGGTGTGCAGATACCCGGCGGCAGGGTCCAGCCCCACGGCTTCCATCGAAGATCGAACGTCATGTGCCAACAGCGTATAGACAAAAGACAGCACCGCATTGACTTCGTTCAGCGGCGGACGCCGACTTCTCGTCTCAAAGCGGTATCCCTTCGGACTGGAGAGCAGATCGTCAAAGCGAGAGAAGTAGACAGACGCAGCTGCGCCCTCGATTCCGCGCATGGAATCAATGTCCGTACAGTCATCCAGACGATTTGCGATTGCGGTCAAATCAGCTGCCGCCGCAGCAACGCCGCTCTTTTCTGCTTCATCAGAGGCAGTACGGGCATACCGCACCAACACAGATCTGCTGTTTCGCAGCTTACAGAACAGCAGATCCTTGACAAACCGGTTTGCAAAGGCTGTATCTGCCAGTGTTTCATACTGGCGCTTTCTTAACAGCACATTTCCGCTGACCGGGCCGCATAGCCGCCCCAGAAAAGAGCCGTTCTCGCTGAGAAATGTAATCGTCACGTCGTTTTGGGAGCAAAATGAGAGCAACGCAGTTGAGAGTGTGTTCTTTCCGAACAGAACGATGGAGTTCACCTGTGTGATTGGAACAGCGGCCTTTTCTGCACCGCCGATGGAGATGCAGATATTCCCGTTCCGCTCAAACAGATAGCTTTCAGGCGTTGTAATATAGAGCGTCTCCAGCAGCTTTTTCATGGGACATCCTCCTCGTGCATGGCCTCTTTGCGCAGCTGCATACAGTAGCCGGACGCGGATCGCTGCACGCTGGGAAGGCAGTGCTCCCGCAGGGAGCACGCCTTGCATTTCGCCCCGTATTCCGCCGGCGGGATCGAAAAGCTTCGGCGAAACGCCTCGATCCTTTCGATTGTTTCCTTTACAAGACTGCGGAGCTCCGCTGTAAAAGAGACCGGATACCGGCGGTGCGATGTGATGTAGTAGATGGCGCCCTCCGGGATCTGTGTCTGGAACATTTCTTCCAGACACATGGCCTGCGCGCACAGCTGAACCTCATATTCCTGTTCTGCGCGGAGTTTTCCGTGCTTGTACTCAACCGGATACAGCCTGACCAGGAAATCCAGCGCAGGGATCATGCAGCCCTGGGCGGATGCTTCCGCTTCTATGCAGTCGCATTTCCCAGAAACCCCCATAGCTTTGGAGAATACAGGGAACTCATACAGCTTTGCTGAATCGCCCCGGCGTTCTATCCGCTGCGTGTGGACCCGCTCATGCTCAGAACGTCCTTTTGCGGTATCCGCACTTTCCGCCCAGACCTGCTCATTAGTCAGCAGTGCAGCCCGACGCAGGCAGAACCCTGCGTGAGACAGTCGGGAAAGAGGAATCGGCTCCCACTCATCCATGGCAGAACCAGTCTTCGTCTGCGGGAAGCGCGTCCCAGACTACCGGCTCAAAGGCGCTTGGCTTGAACCCGATCTGCACGCCCTTGGGAACCCTGTCCAGAGAGACAAGCGCGTCATAATCCCGATAGCTTCTGGGATAGGAAACGGAAGCTTTTTTCGTGACCTTGACCAGATCAAAGAGCTTGTGGGCCGGGGCGCAGCCCAGTTTGGCCTGACGGATTCTCTGCGCCGCGTCGGTATCCGTGCCAACGTGCCTGAAAATAATCAGCGGAGAAACGACGGCCATTTCGCCCTTGCTGGCGGAGTGGTCATGCTCGTACATATTCAGAATGGCTTCAAACAGGACATTCAAATCTTCGTCATCAAACCCGGTCTCTTCAGCCAGGTTGGCGCTGACGAAGCCGCGAACCTCGTACAGGCCGAAGGGGATGATCTGCTTGCGGCCCATTGTGCGAAGCTTGTCCTCCGGCTGCTCCTGCTCCCATGCCGCGTAATCCTCTACTGTAGCGCCATCCTTTACCTTGTCGGCAACCGCCATACGGGTGATGGAAATGTCCAGCGGAAGAACGGCGTCCAGACTTTTTCCGTAGGTGATCTGCACCGGCCCGCGCACCTGCCCCGCGTTGGGGCCTGTGGACATGACTGCGCCGAAGGTACGTACATCGTAGAACAGCTCACAGGCCTTTTTTCTGCCCGCGTAAACGGCTTCCTTTGCCTTTGCGCAGTCTTCAACACCGGCTGCCCGCTTGGCCTCCGCGATATGGCGGTTGATGTTGGTTGCCTGCTGGATGATGATGTTCATACCGGGCTCGCCCTGATGGGCTAGCTCCACGTAATTTCGAATGCGGCGCTTGGTTGCAGCGTCGGTGATGAAGCCCTGCATGGTCTGCGGATCGAGCCGGGGCATATTGCCCATGTCCGGGTCTCCGTTCGGGTTACAATTTGTGCACGCAACGTAATACATGAACTCATATCGGTTCTGAATTGCCATAAGATACTCCTCCTCTTATTCTTCTGCCGCGCCGGTCTTTTCTCTGGCGGCGGCGACGTTTCTGTTTCTCTCCTGATTGAGCTTCGCGCCCATCTGATAGTAGCCCAGCGCAAAATAGGACTGCTGTTCCAGATTCAGCGTAGCAGGAATGGACGTCCCCAGCGCGACGGAAATTTCCTGCAGCTTCTCGCGGTATTTATCGGCGAGCCACCCGTTTTCGATCTTTTCCAGATGGTGATTTGAGCGGCTGCTGAGCTGGCCGATGACCAGCGCGGGCATCTGAATGGCGGAGGCGTAGTACCGCTCCACAATGCCGGTATTGACGTCCGGCATGGCCGTCCTCTGGATCGCCGCATATACGGCCATCAATCCGCCGCAGTGATATGCGGCATTGCGAAGATGCAGATTGTATGCTTCCAAAATTGTTCCCTCCTGATGATGGATTCGATTTTTCCGGAGCAGCCAGACCTTCAGCCATTGGCAGGCCAGACTGTTGGGCAGGGTGCTTCGCGTGTCGCTGTCGTCGTTCGACAGCAGCTCCGAGCGAATATAGGCCAGCGCCTTTGCCGCGACGGCATCCGGCAGGCATCCGCCTGACAAAATCGCCTGCACGACCGCCGGGGTGATCCCGGCCAGCTCCTTTGACAGCCGCTCAAAGGGTCGACTGTCAGTTTTCTGGAATTTTAAAAGACGAAGCAGACGAGCAGCCAGCTTCACAGGCCTGATGTTTCCGGTACCGCCCTGATTGGTCAGTGCCAGATCGGCATACCATTGTCCCAGATTGCGGCGAAGATCCGGATAGCTGCCTCTGTCATATCTGCGGATCATAACGCGGCTGTTTGCGCCGGACAGCAGCAGAATATAGTAGGATACGTTGTCCAAATCGGGAACAGGCTGCCCGGAATAGACGCTTTCCGGAATTTGATTCGCCTGATTTCGCGCTGTCAGCTCGTTGACGGCGGCTTCCGGTTCTGCTTCCTCGTCCGTTTCATCCTCCGGCAGATCATAACCAAAGTCCACAGTATAAAGCGGATCATCCTCCTGTGGAATCTCGCGGTCAAACCAGTGGACAAATTTCATCCCTGCAAGGATCGGCGCATCCTTCAAAAGATCATCCAGCGCAGCCTTCACGACACTGAAAGCCTCTTCCGAAACAGGTGCGTTCGCCGCTTTTTTCTGGTTATAGGAGCAAAATGCCGTCTTGTCAAAGCAAATCAGCGCATCCCCGCTCGCGTGCCCTCCGACGACTCGCAGGCCCTGTATCGGCGTGGTCGTCGTCATGGGAACCGTCGGTTCGCCGGTGATCAGGCACAGGGCGGATGGGCGTTCGTCCGCTGCAGAAAACTGCTTTCGGTAGGACTTCCACCATGTACGAAGTTTTTCCGATTGCAGGATAGACTGCCCGTTGACCCGAAATGAGATCCGATCTCCCGGCTTGATTTTGGCCCGATCCAGCTCTGCGCGAACGGCCGCCGCAAGTTCAGGCGTTTCCAGTGCACGGACGCAGACCTTTAGCTGCGGTTCTTCCTCTGCCGCGCTGCGGAGTGCCTCCAAAAAGAATGTGCTTTTGCTTCCGGGCTCCTCGGGAATGACGACAGAGCGCTTCTCTGCAAGAACATTACTCTTATCCTTGCCGTTGGCCAGACTGCCGATATCCGGGCACGGAACAGGCTCGTCTCCCCCCAGATAGACGCTGACATGGTCATCGCTTTCAGAGAGGGAAATATATGCCTTCATGGTTTTCCCCGCGAATCCCGGCGGCAAAGCCAGCTGGCGGCGTACTCCGTAGTCATATAGTGCTTTCAGCATAGGCCTTCCCCCTTCAGAACCTCCGGACTGTCATAGGGCGGGATCAGAATCACGCCGTTCTCCATGACCGCGTGGAACAGGGACATTTTGATCTTCGTCTTTTTCGTGACCTCCACATCATCCGGCGCAAACAGGTCGTAGACCATCAGCCCTGCGTCCATCGACTGCTGGATAGGCGAACGCGTCCCGTCGCTCTCCTCAAAATAGCAGACAAACTCGCGCATTCCAAGCTCCGGCTGGTGGAAACATTTTCCCGTTCGGATGCGCCGCAGCGCCTGCTCATACAGTTGGAGCTCTTTTCCCGCAAAAGCCGGGCGGGGAATGATCGACGCCGCGATCCGGTAGCGGACGTCCTGCAGCGCCGTCGTCTGCCGCTGCGTTCGCTCCTCCTCGGTGGAGATCGGCTCCGAACCGACGGTACATTTGACCTCGTTGCGCTTGAAGCTGATATAGCGGATGGGGTTCAATACCTCAATGCGGTTGATCTGCCAGCGGAACTCCCGTTTTTTTAGATAAATTGCAGAAAAAATCCCTCTGGCGGCTGATGGGGTTGGAAAGGGGTAGGTCAGCCGCTCGACTTTGCTGTATGGAGCATTGAAAGCAGCGAAATCTCCCCAGACCTCGATTGTGATTTCTTTCAAATAATGTTCACCTCCATGATTTGTTCGCTCTGCTCCGGATTACGGGCAGAGCATTCAAATAATACTATACCTATTTCTACTCATCAGCTTAGTGTAAGCTGTCATGTATAGTATAATAAACCGTGAAATGGATGTCAATAGTTTTTTCCAAAAATAGAATAGCACACCAGCTGTCCAATAATCCGGACAACCAGTGTGCTTTTTTTCAAAATATAGAATCAAATCGCTCTTCCTGCGGAAAATGCAGGCCCAGCTGCTCCGAATACAGGTCCTCATACTGCGGGCACAGCAGATAGACATTGCTGCCTGCGGCCTGTTCGGCAGACTGTTCTCTGCCCCGGCGGGCAAACGGAATCTGCTCGGCATACAGGGCCAGATTTTTTGCAAAACAGGTCAGGGTGATCGGCGCCGCCTGCTTCAGCAGCACACCGGTGACGCCCCGCGTTCGCAGCTGCTCTGCGATCTGTTCATACAGCTCCCGCTCTGCGGCGTAGGGAACAATGACCTGTGCACCGGCGCTGGCGATCAGCTTGTATTGCGCCGCCGTTTCTGCAAAGGCCCGTGCGTCGATTGCCTTCGTCAGCTCTGGTTTATCGACCGTGCCGTCAAACAGCCGCCGGTAGTATTCCCGGATGTTCTCCGGATCATGGATGGAAAACGGCGGATTCATTTCCTGTACTGTGACTGCAGCATTGTTGTACCAGTCGTCAGGATACGGTATACGGCTGTCCTCCGGGCGAAATACGATCACTTGCCCCATAGAACCGCAGCCGTTCCGGTTGCAGCGTCCGGCAGCCTGAATGATGGAATCCAGCGGAGCCAGCGCGCGATACAGCGTTTCAAAGTCAAGGTCTACCCCAGCCTCGATGCACTGGGTCGCCACGACCCGGCAGGGCAGCTTCTGCTTCAGCCGCTGACGGATGATCTCAATTTGCCGGCTCCGGTGCGCGGGGCACAGGTCCGTGGTAAGAAAGAAAACCGTGTCTTCGGGGCAAAGCCGTGACAGTACGTCAGCGATCTGCCGGGCGTGACGGCGCAGATTGACGATGGCGCAGACCCGCGCACAGCCCGCCATTTCCTCCGCAATGGCTTCGAGGGGCGTTTCATTCCCGATCCGCCATTCCACATTCACCCGCTTCAGAGCCTCGAACAATTTTCTGTGCTCCGGAAGGATCTCACAGGGCGTCCAATTCAGATCCTTTCGCGCGGCAAAATCCGGCTGCGTCGCTGTGGAGAATACCATGGTCGTGTGATAGCGGCTGCACAGCGCATTCACTGCGCGGAGCGTGGCGGAGGTCAGACTGGCGGGCAGGCTCTGGGCCTCGTCAAATACCACAACGCTGCCTGCAATGTTGTGGAGCTTTCGGCAAACGGTCGGGCGGTCTGAAAACAGCGCTTCAAAAAAACGGACAGACGTGGTGATGATGACCGGAGCGCTCCATCTGGCGGCCAGCTCCCGGGCCTCCTCCGGTAAATCACTTTGGCTATGGTCGACCAGCACGTTTGGAATGATTTTAGCATACGTATCTGCATTCTGTTCCGCCAACGTCAAAAACGGGAGGACAATAATGATCCGCTTTTTCCCATGCTTCAGGCAGTGCCGCAGCGCAAAGTGCAGCAGCGCCAGCGTTTTTCCGGTTCCGGTAGGCGCCGTCAGCGTATATAATCCCTCCGGCTTATCACCCATCTTCCCACACTGTTCAAAGACCTGATCCCGGTACTGATTCAGGGTTTTGTCCGCAGTGGAGGCTTGCCGGATGCTGCCGCAATAGGCGTACAGTGTTTCCAGAAGCGCCTGCGGGTCAAAATAGCAGTCCTCCGCACGATCAAGGTATGTACTGTCGTCATTCATTGCAGAGGCTGTGTAGTCTGCATCCACCAGACAGGAAAACAGCAATCTGGTATACAGCATGGATTCCAGTTCATCGGCAGGAGGTATCGGAAGCTTTGGCAGTCTGAAATCAGGAAAATCCTTTTGAAACGCGGCGTTTGCCTCTTTCAGCTGCGCTGCGTTTTCAATCGAGGGCGTTTTTCCGGCGTTTCCGTGGGCTTGCTTACGATCATCTGCAATCGCGTGCAGCTCCGCCTTTATCATATCGTAGGCCACAAGACCGGCATGGTGTCCATTGACCGCCTCTATCACAGGACGGCTGCCGGGTCTTCCCCTATAGCGGCATTCCAGAAAGCAGGCCCCGCTTATCGCATGGTCAACGCCTGTTCGTTTGCCTTTCCACACATCCTGAAACGCCTCGGTATACTTTCCAAAATCATGTACCAGCCCTTCCAGTCCTGCGGCATCTGCAAGGCCAAGCGCCTCCCCGTACTCCCGCGCAAGCGCAGCGACCTTTTGTAAATGCTCCTTCACAGTTTCCTGATGCCCCTGCAGATTTTCGGATTTCGCATAGTATTCCATAGCTGCCTCCCCGGCTACCGGTTTTATCCATTCCATTATACCCAATCCGCAAATAGTTTCAAGTAAAACACGTTATTCGGATAACACTGCGGATTTTCCGCTCCAGCGACGCACGACGAAGCAAGAGGTGAAGAAACGGGAATCTGAAAGAAGCGTTCTGTTTCTCCATCCTCGCCAGACGTCCTTCCGCCAGAACCGCCCTTTCCATATCACGCGCTTTCCCGCATCCAAACGGACGTCTCCATATGTAAGGCAAGCGAGCGTACTTGCTGATTACAAGAGCAATCACGATCAAATGCTGATCTTTTTCCGCAAGCAGTATGGGCGGTATCGGAATTTCCCCGTCCGGTGCATGATTTCTTACGATTTTCTGAAAATATACAGTTTGTTGATAAATTTTGCCGCAGATGTGATATGATATCAGCAACTACTTGGAGGAGGACGGCATTTGTGGCAGCGTCATTCCTGAAACGAAAACCGAAGGAGCCGGACGGGCCGCAGCGGCGGGAGATCCCCGTTTTGGAGGCGGACGCCGAGACGGGCTTAAGCGCCGCGCAGGCGCAGGAGCGGCTGGACGGCGGCTGGGGCAACGCGCCGGTGGAGTCTCCCGGCGCGTCGGTCCGGGAGATCATCGCAAAAAACGTTTTTACGTACTTTAACTTCCTGTTCTTCCTGCTGGCAGGCTGTGTGATCGCCGTGCGGCAGTGGCTGAATTTGACGTTCCTCGGCCCCGTGTTCTGCAATATGTTCATCGGCATCGTGCAGGATCTGCGGGTGAAGAAAAAGGTCGACGGACTGAAGATCATGGCCGCGCCGAAATGCCGCGCCGTGCGGGACGGGCAGACCGTCGAGCTGGACGCGGCCCAGCTCGTGCGGGACGATATCGCCGTCTTTTCCCCCGGCGACCAGATCCCGGCGGACGCCGTCGTCGCGGCGGGTGAATGCCGCGTCAACGAGGCGCTCGTCACCGGCGAGGCCGATGAGATCGTCAAAAAGCCGGGCGAGCGGCTGCTCTC
>OLVO01001830.1_pt1 | contig 20822 bp, 11 predicted proteins | sample 1672571 | NCBI WGS metagenome assembly OLVO01 (sample SAMEA3136700, study PRJEB25190) | human gut metagenome | biome: human gut; feature: human-associated habitat; material: faeces | place: Austria | collected 2013
ACAATATTGACACCGGAAGGTGATTCGATTTTTTCAAGCTCTTCCTGTCTTCCGATAAATATCTCCGGAGGCATTACCTTTGAAGAATCCCACACATACGGCTGACAATATGAAAATGGCATCATAACAGACATCAATATCTGATTGATAAACTGCACACTGTAATTGTTTACTAAGAACATTAATAATACGCGGTCAATGACTGCAAAGACCTTATCACTAAAGCTCGCCTTTATTTTTTTTGCAAATAATCTTCTGTCTGGAAGTGACAGCGCATAATCAAGAAGAACTAGTGTATTTTTGCTGTTTCCGATATTTTTTAATTCTTCAATCAGACGGTCTGCATCATACTTTCCAAACAGGCAGGCAACGCGAAAGCCCTCTGTCTGCGCCTTTGATCCAAATGCCGCAATCGGATGCTTATAGTTTGCTTTTCTTCCTACTACAGCAGGAATCGTAACCATATAGTTTTCAATTCTTCCAAGCTTTGCCTGCTCCTTTACCTGTGCGTCTAAAAAGCCAAGCGCCTCAAGAAGAGCTGTCAGCTTATACTGTCCCAAAGCCTGTCCGTTATTCATCCAGTTATCAATAAGGCGCTTTGCCCACTTTTCGTCCTTGTTATGAATCCGCACAACCGCCAGATCACTAAGACTCTTGCTGCTGTTAGCAACTGCCTTATAATTATAGTCATACTCTTCAATAAACTTTGCCAGATAATCAGTGCCTCGAATTTCCCGCTCCTCATCTGTCTCTTCACTATTAATTTTTGACAAAAGATCCTCTGCCACTGTATAGTTTTGACATTCGATCATGCTTTTTATTGCGGCAATGCGCTTTTTGCGGCACTCATCTAACGTGTCGTTATTCTCGATTCCTTCCACCTCGCGAAGGAGTGCCTCTCCGCGCACCTTTGCGTCCTCGTGAAGTTTTTTCTCGTACTCCTCCAAGATTCGTTTGAAGAAGCCATAATTTTTCGTCTCATCAGCATAAGCAAACCACTCATTTGCGATCTTCTGAATTTTTTCTTTCTTATTTTCCTTTGTCTCTTCAATCTGTCCATAGCTTTGCGCCAACTCCAGATTTTCAATAAAGTTATTAAGACGGATTTGAGCATCTTTTCCAGCCTGCTCCTTAGATGCCTGAATATTGTACTCTTCTGTTGCATTTCTATTTTTTTGCATATAATCTAAAATCTGTTCTGCTGCTCCGTAGTCATCTCCATATTCCTTGAAAATATGCTCAAGCTTTTCCTCAAAACTTAACAGCTCAAGCTTAGAATGACGCAAAATACGACCCGGAAGTGACAATTTCCCAAAATCAGCAAAATTCCCCCGCTTATCTGGGAAATATTCTTCGTCTAAAAGTACCTCGCTTCCTCTTAAAAAATCTATGTAAAAATATTTGTGAGACTCTTCCTTGTATCTGCCATCCAATCTTGCCAGAAGCTCTTTTATTGTCTGCGCTAGCACAGCTTTTCCTGCCTGCACATAAATATCTTCTGCTGTTTCCTTCTTTTGAACGATTTTTTCAGCAGCTTTTAATTCTGCCCTAAGATCACTTTTTATCTCACGGTAGCGCTTTTCACCTGCATCATTTTCAGAACGGCTGCGTCCAGATGCCAGATCAATCCACTCACATGTAATCCCAATGACCTTTTCCATAGCATTTGTCAGGTTATTTCTAAGGTCGCTCATAAGATTGCTAGTCTTAAATTTGGTTCCGCCATTCGTCTTTGATTTATCCCAACAGTCATTAATATAGTTTCCTAACTTTTCACGGTTAAGATTTGAATATTCGGCTGTACAGCCATCACTAATAAAATTAATAAGCAAATTTACACGAAACAGACTCGCATACTCGTATTCGCCATTCATGATTGCCTGAAGATATGATGCCATCTCACCATCCTCAGCAAAAACTAATTTCCATGTATCAACAAAGCGCTTTACGTTTTTATGGTTTTTAGGCTTACCTAACACGTATGTTTCATAATATCCCTTTGCACGCACTGCCAGATTTTCCAGTCGGTGTTCAATTTTCATCTGATCCCTTAGGCGATAATCGGCGTAGCAATCAATTCCCTTATGGAATTTTCCCTTAAACTGCACCATGCGATATGCTGCGCTCATCAGCTCAGGATAAGCCTGTGTCATAGGAATACTCTTCATGTTCTCATATAATGCCTTCATTTCATAATCATATTCAATATGGTTCATAAAGAAATTGCGAAGGCAGGTAGACAGCATAAGATAATTTGTCAATATATCCTCATTCTGCGGATACATTGCAAAGATTTTATGAGAATCATAGGAGCATCTCATTTTAGGATCATTGACTGCGTAAGCTAACTGCTCATACAGCATTTTATATTGTTCATTTGTATCCTTTACAGCATCGAGATAAGCTGTAGCACAGTAAATTTTTTCTTCCACAATCATCATGCAGGCATTTTGTTTTTCATCTTTTGAAGAGTCTGCTGACTGATCTGGTAATTGATCTTCAAATTGACTTTCTGACTGACACTCTAACTGATCTTCTGACTGGCTTTCTAGCTTACTTTTCAGCTCACCTTCTAACTGATCATCTGATTTATTCTCTGCTTTGTTTTCTACTTTACTCTCTAATTTTACTGATTGATTTTCCTTCTTTTCTAACAGCTTCTTTGGAGAAAACGGATCATTTGACACATACTCAAAATATTCGTTTTTTAGCAAATCGTAGCATATTACACACTTTGGATCAAATGTCATTTCTTTTACTACATAATCGGCATTGCAAACTGCATAATCCCTGTTTAGTCCGGCAACAATAACGTAATCAGTGCCATAATTTACGCTCTCTCGAATATTTTCAAGAAGAATATCTTCATCCTTACTTCCCTTTAAGCTCCAGAAAATACCAATCATAATTATGGAAGATGTATCCTTTAATACAGCCACAAAACACTCATCAAAAACTGCTTCCTTCATTGAGGTATTTGGCTGAATAATCTCATAAAATGTATTCAGCAAACGCAAATAAGCAATCCTTGCAAATGCTGCATTGACAGATTCCTCATCCACATCAAGATTCATTTCATTTTTTGCCTGATTATCATAAACAATACCTTTTATTTTTAAATAATTGCGTGCTTCTCTTGACTGCATTGCTTTCCATGCCTTTGCTGAAAGGGAATAAAAAGAATCCAATCCAGGAATTTTATAAATCCTGATATATCCTTTTTCAAATAAGTAGCGAAATGACATTTCGAGTGTGATCATGGATTTCTTCGTTGCGAGTGCCAGAAACTGAATGGAAAGCACACCAAACGTATCAAGACATGTTAAAACCAATCCATTTTCCGTTGCAAACTTTGCACGAATTTCGTTTAAAAAGCTCTTTGTTCCAACTTTTTTCTCTTCTTTTCCTTTTTCAATCTCAAGTGTATAGCAAGCCACATCCTCATCACGAATAAATGGAAGCTGCTTTGCTGCTGCAATCTCTGATAGAAGCTGCGCATCTTCAACTGCTTCGTTATCTTTCGCAGGCTCCTTGTTGCTTTCTTCCACTACAATGTCAGTCTGATCGCTTTCATTTGATGCTTCTTTAATCGTTCTTGCCACAAATGCCTTTCCAAGCAGCTGATTATCAAATACAGACGACAGTTCCAGAATATATGCTATAACTTTGGCGCTGTCTGTCTCATCAAGTGCCTGCATAAATGTACTGTAAGCATCTAGTTTTTTCTCTATCTTTTCATCTGACGGTGCTTTTTCATATGCATCCAATAATTCCTTAAGATCATTCTTATACGACGAAATATGCTCGTTTGTATCTGGATCTAGCGACTGCAGGGACTTAAAACGCTTATACGCAAGCCTTCTCTCCTCTTTCTCAATCAGCTGCAGCTGTTCTGTTAAAACATGCTTTGCCTCTGACATAGAAGATTCCATAAGATTTTTTATCCCTGTCTCGCCACAAATATCTGTATAATTTTTTGTCTCTTCCCGCAATTCTTTTAATTTATTCTCAAGTTTTGACGCGATTTCATCTGAAAGTAATTTTTGCTGTTTAATTGACTTTGCTGCTTCGTCCATATCCTGCTGTACTTCTGTCATACAGCATAACAAACGCTCTGCACATGCCAGCAGATTTTTGATTTGGTTTTTCTGGTCTTTTTGAGTCATCCGCACTTCCTCCTTTTAAAATATCGTGTGGTTTTTGTTCAAATCGCCACCATCATACGACTATTTTACCACAGGATTCATGCAAAAGCTACTTTTTTGTAAGTTTTAAACTCAAAAATTTGATTCATAATTCAATTTAAATAAAAAATCGACAGACCCTCCTACTCTGGAAGATCTGTCGATTCTACTTATTCTTTTTTTAGATGATTATGCTTTTTCTTTACTTTCTTCACTCTCATCATTATGAAGGAGCACCACATGAATCTCTTCTGCTTTCTGTCCCTCGGTTTGTGTCACTTCAATATGAAGCTTCTGCGGCTTATTGTTTTGATTTTCTTTGTCCTTTTCGGAATCTTCTTCCTCTGAAACAGGATTTTCAAAATCAAATGAATCGCCTACTTCCGGAATCTTTCCAATCTGCTCGGTAATCCATCCGTTGATAGTAGAAGCTTCTGTCTCGGTGTTGATGGAAAACTGCTCAAAGAAATCGTCTAAATCCATGTCCTCTGGAACGATGAAGCTTCCATCATCTAACTTTTTGATGCCAGCCTCTACCTCATCATGCTCATCCCAGATATCACCTACAAGCTCCTCTAAGATATTTTCCATGGTAACAATACCCTCTGTACCGCCAAACTCATCCACAACAACAGCGATATGAAGCTTTGTCTGCTGGAACTTCTTTAAAAGCTCGGAGATCTTGACTGTAGGCGGAATGAACTCAGCCGGCTTCATGATCGTTTCGATTGACTTTGTAGTTCCTGCCACATAGTTATGGAAATCTTTCTCGTACAAGATACCAATAATATCATCAATCGTATCTTTGTATACAGGGATTCTGGAATAGCCAGATGTCTTGAACACATCTGCAATTTCTTCGTTTGGCGTTGTGATATCAACTGCTGTAACATCAACACGCGGTGTAATGATGTCTCCTGCCTGAAGATCATTGAACTCGATCACGTTGTGAATCAGCTCACTCTCATTACTGTCAAGTCCACCGACCTGCTCAGCCTCATCTACTATTGTAAGAAGCTCATTCTCGGTGATTCCATTCGTTGTGCCGCTGACTTTTAAAAGCTTTCCTACACTGCTCTTTAACTTGATCAGAAGGAAATTCACCGGCTTTAAAACAGTAATTAGAATATTGATAATTGGAGCAACAGTTATTGCAAATTTTTCTGGACATTCCTTTGCCAGACTCTTTGGCGTGATTTCACCAAAAACTAAAGTAATCACTGTCATAAAAATAGTTGATACAGTAGCTCCATTTGATCCGAGCCATCCTACAAAGAGAAGTGTTCCAATTGTTGTTGCTGCAATGTTTACAACGTTATTTCCTACAAGTGTACTTGAAATCAATTCATCATAATTCTCTGCAAGCTTGTATGCAAGCTTTGCTTTTTTGTTGCCTTCTGCTGCCATATTTTTTAATCTCGGCTTATTCAGCGAGGAAAAGGCCGTCTCTGTTGCAGAGAAAAAGGCAGAACCCATCATTAATAATATTAAAGCGACCACCAGGGTCATACTGTGACTATCCATAAAGGATACTATGCACCTCCATACTAAAATTAAACTAATGTCAGGATCACAACTAGCTGACCCTGACATCGTATTTTACAAAAACTCAGGTAACTATTTACTTCAAAATCAATCCTTGAAGTTAAAATATGCCTTTGCATTGTTGTAGCTGATACCCTCGATAATGTTCTTTAATGCCTTCTTATCGTATGGATACTCGCCGTTCTCTACCCAGCCTCCTACTAACTCACACAGGATACGGCGGAAATACTCGTGTCTTGTGTAGGATAAGAAGCTTCTGGAGTCAGTCAGCATACCAACAAAGTTTCCAAGCAGACCAAGGTTTCCAAGGCTTACCATCTGGTTGATCATACCTGACTTATTATCATTGAACCACCATGCAGAACCGTGCTGGATCTTGCCTACTGCCTCGCTGTCCTGGAAGCAGCCCATAATGGTACCGATGATCTCGTTGTCAGCTGGATTTAAGGAATACAGAATTGTCTTTGGCAGCTCGTTTGTAGTGCTGAGTGCATTTAAGAAATCAGCTAACTGAGCTGCTGTTGCATCATTATTGATGGAATCGTATCCTGTATCTGGTCCCAACTGGTTATAGCGGAAGGTATTGTTGTCGCGCTTGCAGCCATAATGCATCTGCATTACCCATCCACGGCGATGATACTCTCTTCCTACATGAATCATAAATGCTGTCTTATACTGGTCAATTTCAAGCTGAGTCAACTTTTCACCGTTAACCTTCTTCTGGAAGATTGCCTCAACTGCTTCCTCGCTTGCCGGCTGATATACAACATAATTTAAACCATGGTCAGATACGCAGCACTTCATGGAATCAAAAAATTCCATACGGTTGTCAATTGCTGCTAACAAGCTCTTTACACTGTCTACCTTGATTCCAGATACACAAGCTAACTTCTGTACATACTCTAAGAAATCTGGCTTCTCAATGTTCATTGCCTTATCTGGTCTCCATGCCGGATATACCTTGAAATCTACAGTCTCATCTGCAGCGATCTTCTTATGCCACTCAAGGCTGTCAATCGGATCATCAGTGGTGCAGATTACCTTTACATTAGACTTACGGATGATATTTCTAACAGTCATAGAATCCTCAGCAAGCTTTGCGTTACAGATATTCCATACTTCTTCTGCAGTATCACCATTTAATACACCGTGATAATCGAAGTATCTCTGAAGCTCGAGATGGCTCCAGTGATAGAGTGGGTTGCCGATAGCCTTAGTGAGTGTCTCAGCCCACTTCTGGAACTTCTCTCTGTCTGAAGCGCCGCCGGTTATATAATATTCGTCAACACCGTTAGAACGCATCTGTCTCCACTTATAGTGGTCGCCTCCGAGCCATACCTGTGTGATATTCTCAAACTTACGATCCTCTGCAATTTCCTTAGGGTTGATGTGGCAGTGATAGTCTAAGATAGGCATATTCTCTGCGTAATTGTGAAATAAAGCTTTAGCTGTGTCTGTGGAAAGTAAGAAATCCTTGTCCATAAACTGTTTCATAGTATTAAACCTCCTGATTGTAGTGATGTCTGCGTATGTGCAGATTATGTACATAAATTATAGGTACATTTAAAACTTAGTAGTGCCGCGCTTAACTATATCGGCTGTTATGTTGGTCTTGCATGGAACATTATTCCCATTAAAAACACCCATGAGCGTGTTGACGGTAGTTGTGCAAAGAGCTTCTACCTTGCTGTCGATGGATGTGAGCTCAGGGTCCGTACAACTGGCAATAATAGTGTTATTATAGCCAACGATACTTAAATCGTCCGGAACCTTAAGCTTATGGGAATGTGCAAACTTGAGAGCACCTACTGCCAGTGAGTCATCTGAGGTAACAACGGCATCAAAATGTATACCGCGTTCATTAAGCTGGGTCAGATAATCTCTTGCGTTGGAAATATTCTTGTTGCATAGGTGCAGAAGCTCATTATTAATAGGTATATTATGTACAAAATGAGCCTTCTTAAATCCGGCAAGCTTGCATTGGCCTGAAAGAGAGGTGCTTGTATACAGATATACAATATTACTGCATCCATTTTTGATGAGGGAATCGGTTACTTCATAGACTGCGTTCTCATCATCGCAGAGTGTTCCGTAAATATTAGGTGCATCGAGATATCCGTTAACAAGCATAATCGGGAGCTTTTCGGCGGCTTCAATAATATACCTATTGTCTGCAGCCCTTGTCTCAAGAAACTTTGAACCAACAAGTATTACAGCGTCAACACGTTTTGAAAGAAGAAGCTCAAGATAATCCTTTTTCGTGGAAAGCTCATTGCCGGTACAGCAAAGAATGGCATCATAGCCATTGGCACGAAGTTCTCTTTCAAGATAGTATACAGCGTTGGCAAGATACACATCGGAGGAATCCGTACACATGATGCCGATTGTCTTCATGGTGTTAAGACCGAGACCCCGGGCGAATACATTCGGTGTATAGCCGATTTCCTTCATAACCGAGAGAACCTTCTGCTTCGTCTTTTCGCTGACATTGGTATTGCCATTGATGACGCGTGATACAGTTGCAATGGATACTCCCGCTTTTTTGGAAACATCATAAATATTCATGCGTCTAAATTCCTTTCTGGATAATGTAAGTACTTACATACTTATAGAGCTATTATACAATGTCATTTTTTTAAAAACAAGTAGATTATAGAAAAAAGTAATATTTTTTTTAAAAATCTCATTGACTTATTGGTGATTTCACCATATAATCAAAGTATGAAAGCGCTTACATTTAATGAACAGGAATGTAAGAAAATGTAAGAGGCAGGTTATACAATGCTTCATTATATGAATTAAGCGCTGTGCAACTGATAACAATCATTTATATCTAAGGAGAATTATAATGGAAAGATTAAACAAGAAGATTTCAAAGGCAGTTGACAGACCGGTTAAGGTTCTGCAGTTCGGTGAGGGTAATTTCCTTCGTGCATTTGTTGATTACATGTTCGATGTTGTGAACGAGAAGACAGATTTCAACGGTGGAGTTGTTATTGTTAAGCCTATTGAGTTCGGTAATCTTGACAGATTCCATGATCAGGAATGCCAGTATACACTTCAGTTAAGAGGTATTGTAGACGGCGAGCCTAAGAAGGAGACAAGAATCATCACAACAGTTACAGATGCTGTCGCAGCCATTGAGGACTACGATAAGTATGATGCATACGCTAAGCTTGACTCCTTAAGATTTGTTGTATCTAATACAACAGAGGCAGGCATTGTATTTGATGAGACAGACGAGTTTGCCGCTAAGCCGCCTAAGACATTTCCGGGCAAGCTTACCAAGCTTTTATATGAGAGATATGAACATTTTAACGGAGCAGCAGATAAGGGTCTTATCATGATTCCTTGTGAGCTTATCGCAGACAATGGTATTGAGCTTAAGAAGTGTATCGTTAAGTTCATCGAGCTCTGGAACTTAGGCAATGATTTCAAGAACTGGGTTGACACAGCATGTTCATTCTGCCCGACACTTGTAGACAGAATCGTTCCTGGATATCCTAGAGATGAGGCAGAGGCTCTCTGCAAGGAGTTCGGCTATGAGGATCAGCTCATTGATACAGCTGAGATTTTCGGTCTCTGGGTAATTGAGGGAGACAAGAATCTTCCGCTTGAGCAGCTTAAGAAGGAGCTTCCGTTTGATAAGGCTGGTCTTCCTGTAGTATTTACAGAGGATCATCACCCATACAAGGAGAGAAAGGTTCGTATCCTCAACGGCGCCCACACATCCTTCGTACTTGCTTCATACCTTGCAGGCAATGATCTTGTTAAGCAGTCAATGGATGACTCTGTTATCCGTGAGTATATGGAGGAGACTCTCTCAGATGAGATTATCCCTACACTTTCACTTCCGGCAGAGGAGTGCAAGGAGTTCGCTGATGCGGTTACGGCAAGATTCCAGAACCCATATATCAAGCATAAGCTTTTGGATATCTCACTTAACTCAGTTTCTAAGTGGGAGGCAAGATGTATGCCTTCATTCTTAGGCTATGTTAAGAAGTTCAACAAGCTTCCTAAGTACCTCACATTCTCAATCGCAGCGCTTATGTGCTTCTACTCAACACAGAAGGAGGGCGAGGTTAACGGAGGAAGATGCCTTATCGGTACAAGAGGAAATGATGAGTACGCTATCCGTGATGATCAGGCTGTGCTTGATTTCTTCCTTGCTAACTCAGCTAAGCCTGCTAAGGAGTTCGCACAGGCATACCTTAGCAATACTAAGTTCTTCGGCGGTGAGGATTTATCTAAGATTGATGGTCTTGTTGACACTGTTGCCGGTTACATTGATGATGTAAGAAACAGAGGAATGAGAGCTGTTGTTGATGACCTTGTAAAGTAATAGCCATAATAAATCGGAGGTAATCCATGCAGGATTTTATAAAGATTAACAAAGATGATAATGTTGCCGTTGCCCTTAAGCCTATTGCCAAGGGCACAACGGTGAATGTTGCGGGAACGGATGTTACAACTCTTGAGGATGTTCCTCAGGGACATAAGTTCGCTATAAAGCCGATTAAAAAGGGCGATGCTGTTATAAAGTACGGCTTCAGAATCGGTTATGCACAGGCAGATGTTGAGGTTGGAGGATGGATTCATACACACAACCTCAGGACAGCTCTTGGGGAGCTTCTTGATTATACTTATAATCCGGAAGGCCATAAAGATGTTGAACCTACAGATGAGGCTTACTTTGAGGGCTACATGAGAGAGAACGGCAAGGTGGGTGTCCGCAATGAGGTGTGGATTATCCCTACAGTCGGATGTGTCAATTCAATAGCAAGAGCTATTGAGGCAACAGCAAGACTTAACAAGCCGGAAGGTGTAGATGAAGTTGTTGCCTTTACACACCCTTACGGATGCTCACAGACAACAGAGGATCAGGAGAACACCAGAACGGTTCTTGCCGATCTCATCAATCATCCTAATGCGGGAGCGGTTCTTGTACTTGGACTCGGATGTGAGAACAGCCGTATAGAGGTTCTTAAAAACTATATCGGAGAGGTTAATCCGGACAGAGTGAAATTCCTACAGGTTCAGGATGTTGAGGATGAGCAGGAGGCTGCCGCAGAGATTATGGAAGAACTCATGAACTATGCAGCTGCCTTCAAGCGTGAGAAGGTCAGCGCAAAGGAGCTTGTAATAGGAATGAAGTGCGGTGGTTCAGATGGTCTTTCAGGAATTACTGCCAACCCTACAGTCGGTCTTTTCTCGGATATGCTTGTATCTAAGGGTGGAACAACTATACTTACAGAGGTTCCTGAGATGTTCGGTGCTGAAACAATCCTTATGGACAGATGCGCCAACAGGGAGCTTTTTGACAAGACGGTATGCCTTATCAATGACTTTAAGGAGTATTTCATAAAGAACGGTCAGGAGATTTATGAGAATCCTTCACCGGGAAACAAAGATGGCGGTATAACCACTCTTGAGGATAAGTCACTTGGCTGTACGCAGAAGTCAGGCTCATCACTGGTTAAGGGCGTACTTGCTTATGGAGAAAGAGTACAGAATAAGGGACTTAATCTTTTAAGCGCACCGGGAAATGACCTTGTTGCTTCAACAGCATGTGCTGCAGCAGGAGCACAGATTGTTCTTTTCACAACAGGGCGTGGAACTCCGTTTGCTTCACCTGTACCTACAGTCAAGATTGCGACCAATTCAAGACTTGCAGGCAGGAAGGGCAACTGGATTGATTTTAATGCAGGACGTCTTGTTACAGATGATGTTCCGATGGAGCAGCTTGCTGATGAGTTATTCCAGCTTGTTCTTGATGTGGCATCAGGCAGGAGGGTTAAAGCGGAGCTTGCCGGCTTCCACGATTTGGCAATATTCAAGCAGGGAGTTACACTGTAATTGTCGGCTTTATGGGTATATTCCTTTATTATATACCTGTACTAACTTGTATTAATAAGAGAACTTGACAAAAAAAGTAGGCTTTTTTATAATCAAATCAGATATGGAATACAATATATGTATTTTATTTTATGAGAATTAACCGCATGCATGTCAGTGCTGCATACATACATGCGGTAATATATAAGGCAGCACAGAAATGAGGATAAAATGAACGCAGTATTAGAAGAGATTAGTAAGATTGGTATTGTTCCTGTTATAGCACTTGATGATGCAAAGGACGCTGAGCCTCTTGCAAAGGCACTTGTTGAGGGTGGCATCCCATGTGCAGAGGTAACATTCCGTACAGCATGTGCAGCAGATGTAATCAAGATTATGACAACTAAGTACCCTGAGCTTTTAGTTGGTGCCGGTACTGTTCTCACAACAGAGCAGGTTGACAGAGCAGTTGAGGCAGGAGCTAAGTTTATCGTAAGCCCTGGCCTTAATCCTAAGGTTGTTAAATACTGTGTTGACAAGGGTATCCCTGTAACACCTGGTACATCCAACCCAAGTGATGTTGAGCAGGCTATAGAGCTTGGTCTTGAAGTTGTTAAGTTCTTCCCGGCAGAGCAGGCTGGTGGACTTGCTATGATTAAGGCTATGTCAGCTCCTTATGTTAACATGAAGTTCATGCCTACAGGCGGTATCAACGCAGATAACCTTACATCATACCTTGATTTCAAGAAGATTATCGCTTGCGGTGGTTCATGGATGGTTAAGAAGGATCTTGTTGCAGCAGGTAAGTTCGATGAGATTACCAAGCTTACAAGACAGGCTGTAGAGAAAATGCTTGGCTTTGAGGTTAGACATGTGGGCGTTAACCTTGCAAGCGAGGCTGAGGCTGAGGAGCTTGCAGATAAGTTTGCTGATATGTTCGGTTTTGAGAAGAAGGTTGGCAACAGCTCAATATTCTCAGGCACAGGCTTCGAGCTTATGAAGAATGGCGGACGTGGAACACATGGTCATATCGCTATTGCAACTAACTATATTGAGAGAGCTATCTACCATCTTGAGAGAAGAGGCTTCAAGTTCGATAAGGATTCTGCTGTTGTTAAGGACGGCAAGCTTAAGGCTATCTACTTCGAGGGCGAGTTCGGCGGCTTCGGAGTACATCTTGTACAGAAGTAATTGCTATATTGAAAAGATAACTATATTTCTTTTGGGCGCTGCTTATGCGGCGCCTTTTTTTCTCATATTTATATGGACGATATAAAATAATTGTGTTATAATAAGGCAGACTTTGTAATAAATGTGATTGTTTATATACAGTTATCCGTGAGAATGGATATGGTAAACGAAATATGGCACAGGAGAGTGAATCCGAAATGGGTAAATTGAAGAACATTTTGAAAAAGAATTTAAGATGGGTTGCGACAGGTGCAGTGTTAGCGCTTATTATGGGAGGAGCCTTTTTAGGATACAGGGCGTATGTACAGGCGGATGCGGAATTTTTGTTCAGCATAAGCATGCAGACTGATTTCTCAACGGTATCCAAGACGGATGCCAGAGCTAAGATTGAACCTCAGCTTGGTACTTTGCCGGCTGATTTTGCAAGTCGTTTTAATCCTTCTAAGTATAGCTGGACAGTCAGCGATGATAATAATCAGCCTGTATTTACGATAAGAGATTCGCAGGCAACTCCGGGTATAGCTGTTCTCAGTGAAGTGGGTGCAGGTACATCATACCTTACAGCTACATATAAGGACGCTTATTATACAGATGCGGATGGCAACATAAAAGAGCCTGCAAGCGTCGGTCCTAATACAGATGGTCTTACATACCATGAACTTGTAGCAGATTCCCAGAATATTTTCACCGTGAGAGTTCCACTCCGCATGGTTGGCTATGTCGGCTCAGACATTATGACTGCAGCCAACAATACTTTTATTGTAAGTGCCAATGTATTTGATATAAGATATAATGCATATACGAATCAGGATCAGATTGATTCTACATATCACAATGATTATCATACAGTATCATTTACATATAATCCGAGCGTACTTGCACAGTCTGCTTCTACATTTACGAGCGGTGCGGGAGTTACATCATTCAGTACAATCGGTGGTGGTTCATCAGGAATCTGGGCTACGGTTGACGGAACCCAGTATAAGCTTTCCGAGCAGGTGTATGTAGGTGTTAAGAATACCTCTAAGGGTGATGCCGGTATCACTGTTGAGCAGGGCTCTTATGTTTCACTCAGCGAGGGCTATACCAACATACTTACAGGTAACTTTGGCTATGAGGATTTAGATGGCAATAAGAATGTGTATTTCTGGACACTTCAGGACAGACAGAAATCTGTTGATTCTTCACTTACTCTTGTAGATGTTGTGGATGTATCGGATTCCGGTGTAATAACAGGAAAATATGCAGGTAAGACAACCGTATACGCAAGCTGTAAGCCGATGAATGAGAGCTATAACACAGATGGTTCGCTTAAGACAGAGTATGCTTCCGGAATAGAAGTAGAGGTTCCTTACGGACTTAAGTTTTCAGAGAATATACTTGTAAGCATAGGTGATAATATTCCGCTCTATACAACGGCATTTGACAGTAATGTTACATACTCCTATGAATACAACAATGAGGGTGCGGTTAACCAGATTGGAACAGGTCTTTATGAGGCTGTTAAGGAAGGAACGGCAATCATCAAGGTTGTAATTGAGCGAGTCGAGAACGGTGTTACGGTAAAGACTGAGACGGTTTATGCCAAGATTCAGGTTATTGATAAGCTCATGCTGTCGAAGTCGGAGGCTTCTATTAATGTCGGAGCAAAAACACAGATATCGGCTATTCCGACAAGCACTGATACAACTAAGGTTTCAAATGTAACATGGAAGAGTGCAGATGAGAGTATAGCTACTGTTGAGTGGGATAATTCCTCGTTTGAATCAGCATTGGATGTGACCATCACTGGTATCAGTAAAGGTAAGACAAAGATTTATGCATACCAGACGGTTAACGGAGTTGTCAAGGTTGCTTCAATGGACTTAACGGTAACAATTCCTGTAGATGGAATCACACTTAGTGAGCCTCAGAATGGTAAATCACATCTTACGATGTACCTTGGCCAGACATTGACTATATATGCAGATTTACAGTACAGTGACAATAATGTACCGGATAACACGGAGCTTATCTGGGAAGCTTCAGGTTCAGCTCAGGCGCAGTCACTTATCTCACTGAATCCTGTGATAACCACCGGTGTACATCAGTCATGCGATGTTACCGCACAGGGACTTGGTAATACAACACTTACTGTTTACTCTAAGGATAACAGCCAGATTGTAAACCTTGATATTTTTATAACAGAGAGACCTACATCCATTGAGCTTTCAGATACTAATGTAGTTGTTGCCATGTCTCAGAAGCAATATCAGCTTACAGGTTATGTCCATTCGGCAACAGATGGCTGCGAGCAGTCAATTATCTGGACATCACTTAATACTGACGTCGTGACGGTAGACCGTAACACAGGTCTTGTAACCTTGGTTGCGCCTGGTTCGACAGAGATATGTGCTACATCAGAAGTTGACCCAAGCATAACAGCTTATTGTCATATTGAGGTTGCACAGGATGTATATGGAATCAAGCTTGATAAGACACAGCTTACATTTAACGTAGGTGATACTTACAGACTTACGGCTACGGTTAATCCGGACAATGCTTATGATAAGACTATGGTTTGGACATCCTCTAATCCATCGGTAGTTTCTGTAGAGAACTCTACAAGCTATGAGAATCTTCTTACCGCAGTAGGAAGCGGTAGTGCAACTATTTTCGCCGAAACTAATGATGGTGGATTTATGGCATACTGTAATGTAAGGGTTCTTCAGCCTGTAACAGGAATAACGCTGAGCAATTCAGAAATGACGGTCAGAAAGGGAACGGAATTTTATCTTAATGCCTCTGTTATCCCGGATACAGCAGATGATAAGACAATAGCCTGGTCAACGAGCGATTCGGCTATTGCGACTGTTTCAAGTGATGGTAAGGTATCAACCATAGGAGTTGGCCAGTGTATTATTACGGCAACTAACCCGGCGTCCAAGGTTGCAGCATCCTGTACGGTTGTTGTACTGGAGCCGCTCACAGGTCTTTCGCTTAATACTTATTATCAGAATATGGTAAAGGGTACGAAGTTTGTACTTCTTCCTATAGTAGAGCCTTCAACGGCATCTAATAAGAAAGTAACTTTCTGGTCAAGTGATAACGATATAGCAACAGTTGACGAAAAGGGTGTTATCACTGCAGTTAAGGGTGGTATATGTGAAATCGTTGTAACAACTGAGGAAGGAAGTTTCTCACAGAAGTGTGTGATTGCAGTTAAGGAATATGTAACCTCCATCACATTGTCCGATGAAAAGCGTTACTTAAACCATGGTTCTTCATATACATTGAGTGCAAAAGTAGAACCGGAGAGTGCTTCGGATAAGGGAATCATCTGGACCTCGAGCAATGAATCGGTACTTACTGTTAATCAGTACGGAACCATGACAGGCGTTGGATATGGCACTGCGGTTGTTACTGCAACAGCGGCGGATGGAAGTGGAGTAAGTGCTTCATGTATAGTTCAGGTTATCAGACCGGTAACTGATATTAAACTGTCTAAATCTAAGATAACATTGTATGTGGGTGATGTATTCCACCTTGTAGCAACTGTCGAACCGGCTGATGCTTCGGTTAAGAAGCTTGAGTGGACATCATCGGATCCTACCGTTGCAAAAGTATATGATGATGGAGATGTTGAGGCTGTCGGAGTAGGACGATGTAAGGTATATGCAACATCAACCGATGGAAATAATGTTGTAGCAGAATGTACAATCATAGTTAAACAGATAGTAAGCGCAACCTCGGTCACAATCAATTCACATGAGATTTTGATGCTTACAGGTAAGGTGAGAACCTTAACAGCAAGATTATTCCCAATCAATTCAACAGAGACAGTTAAATGGGTTTCATCGGATACGTCAGTAGTAGTTGTTGACAGCAATGGTCAGATTACAACAGTTGGACCTGGCAGCTGTCAGGTTACGGCATATACAACGTATGGAACGATACAGGATACATGTATGGTTTATTCTATGGCTATAAGCAAGTCATCGACTACACTTGAACAATACGATACATTTAATCTGTATGTTGATGGTGCACCTTCTACGGCGGCTGTATCATGGCGAAGCAGCAATCCTAGAATTGCTACTGTAACACAGAGAGGTATTGTGACAGCACGTATGCCTGGAGAATGTACAATTACGGCGACCGTGGATGGAAAGACGGTTACATGTAACGTCATTGTCCGCTCAATTGATCCGGGTAAATTTATAAATAAGACTAACGAAAAGCCTTAATATGTTAAGATAAAAATACCCTATAGCAGATAGAGCTTAGTATCTGCTATAGGGTATTTTATTTATTGCAAAAGCATATAATAAAAACTAGAAGCCCCGGGGGATTAGACCGGGGCTTCTGGTTTTTAAATATGAGGGGGGAGATAGAAAGCATTAACTTTGCTATCCGAATATTATTATAAATATATGTTGTGACGTATTTGTGTATAACAAGTAAAATAATAGGGAAAAAATTATAAAAAGAAAATGAATTAATATGCAAAATGTAACAAAATAATTACATTTAAATCAATCAGTTGAATTTTAAAATAAATTATGCTATATTAGTCAAGATTAAAGTAGTGAGCTTTTTAAGGGAGTAATAGATGTTATAATTTGATTTATGGAGGATTGGTTATGATACGTTGTGAAAATTGCGGTCATACATTGAACAGTAACCAGAGAATATGTGATGTCTGCGGTAAGCCGGTTGCAAAAAAGAAGGCTGAGGATATTGAACTTGAGGAGCAGCTTGCACAGTCAATCGCCAAGATTGTTGAGAATGAGACTGAGGATGCACAGGTATATGTAAAGCAGATGCAGGGTAATTTAGATAAGAAAAATGCGGAATCTAAGAATAAAACAGATGTGTTAGGAGTATCACAGCGAAGTTCAGACAGACAACGGACACAGCCGGTTCAGAAAAGTGCTTCAACGAAAAAACCGGTCAAAAAGAAAAAGAATAATGGTGGTAAAATTGCTGCTATAGTGTGTGTTGTTATAGTCTGTGTTGCAGCTTTGATAGGGCTTGCTTTCTTTACAATCAATTCTGTTTTAAAGAAAGCTCAGAATAATTTTGCTTATTACAATAATACAGGTATTGCTTATATTCAGAATGGAAAAAACGCTGAGGCAATACCTTACCTTGAAAAGGCACTCACATTTCCTGAAGCAGCCGGCAAGGTTAACTTAAGATTCAGCCTCTATGACTGCTATGCAGCTACCGGCGACACAGAAAAAGCTATAAGCATGCTTTATAACATTTTGCAGGTGGATCAGTATAATCTCGAGGCAATAGTTTATCTTGAAAATTATTATGAAAAGGCAGGGGTTACAGAGGCACTTGTCGAGCTGTACAACAAATATAAGGATACACAGGCTGCCGATGCGGTTGCGAAGTATTATGTTGAGGCTCCTGCGGTAAGCGTTGAGAGCGGAGAATATACAACTGATTTGGAGGTTAAGCTTACCTCGGATTATGGCTATGACATTTATTATACGGTTGATGGAAGTGAACCTACAATTAATAGTGCTCTATATAAGAACAAGCTAGAGATAACCGAGGGAACAACCAAGCTGCAGTGTATTGCGGTTAATCAGTATAATATCGCAAGCAGTGTAGCATCAGCAGAATATAAGGTCGAGTATAAAGCACCTGATGCACCTACAATCAGTCCAAGAAGCGGTAACTATGAGACGGAGCAGCTTATTGTCATTGGTAATATTCCGGCAGGTGGAAAGGCGTATTATACACTTGATAATACAACTCCTACCAACAAGTCGACTCTGTACACAGGACCTTTTGAAATGCCATCAGGCAACAATGTACTCTCGGTTGTGACATATAATAAGAATGGACAGAAAAGCTCCGTGGTAAAGCGCAACTACGTTTTAAAGCTTGAGGATAAGGTTTCGCAGGAACGTGCACTTGAAATATTGTGGCAGGCAATGGAACATAAAAATATGGTGAATTCTGAGCATCTTTCATCAGATGGTGAACCGGTTAAGCTTGTGCTTGATGAGAAGAAAAATATATCAGGAAGCTCTATATGGGTATTTGATATATATGTCACAACAGAGCAGGGGGATATGAAGGCTAATTACCAGATGGGTGTTGATAGTGAGTCTTCGTACGTTTACACGGTATATGAAAATAATGGTGTGTATACATTGGATGAAGTCATATATTAGAAAATTTAATTGCATAAACAATGTATGATTTTACAGACATTTATATCCGAAGGATTGGGACATCTGAGGTGTGCTTTGCGGCCTCAGACGTCCCATTTTTAAATTATATAAGTTTTTTAGAAAAAATAATTAATCTAATTCCTGATTTGGCTTTAAATATTGTAACAGGAGTATTATGTGTTTTATTTTTAATAGATTGTATTGTTTCTTTTAAAATTATTTTGAATTTAAAAGAAATGACTAAAGAGTTAAAAGATAATACTGCAGAAATATCAGACAAAGTAAAAAGGATTATTTTAAATAAATTAGGACCATATAAGAGACTTGTTAATGCATTTCCAAGAGTAAAGGAAAATGTTAAGTTTTCAAAATGGGATGATATTAAAAAGAAAATTGAAGAATCTACAAGAGGAATAAAAGAAAAGATAGATAATTCGAAAGTAGAAATAGGAGAGATGATAGATAATTCTAAGAAGACATTGAAAAGAGCACAAAAATCAAATAGAATTATGTTAAAAAAAGTAAAAAGAACTATTAAAAGAAAAAAGAAAAACAAGTAAAACTGTTGAAAAATGTCAAAATTTGTGATATATTGGTTACATAATGCAGTTAGCATTGCAGGAGCTTTTACTTAAAAGAAACGGAGGCTAATATGAGCAACATTAAGAGCATGCCAATTAGCGATATTCTGAATACCGCAGTAAAATTGGTAAATGACAAGAAACTTGACGCAACAGTTCGGGCTCAGTACCTGGATGGAGGAAATGGAGTAGGATGTGTTATCTACTCCAAAGTTGGTAACAAGTTATTTGGCAAGATTGAGATGGATCAGAGCAAAATAGTTGTTACCGGAACCAAAATTCTGGGATGGGCAGACCTCTTTAATTATTTTAAAGAGGTGGTTGAATTTAAGAACAGGAGGTTTTACTCTAGAGTAATTTAAGCAAAAGATAAAGAGCAACTAAAATATAGAAAATTCTATATTTTTAGTTGCTCTTTTAATATCTTTCTCAAATTAGCAGAACATTCGACAAGAGGAAGACGAGGCTTTCCAAAATTGAAACCAGATAAATTAAGAGCTTCTTTAATAGGTATTGGGTTGGTTTCGGCAAACAATGAATGAATAAGAGGCAAAGCTTCTAATTGGTAATGGCAAGCTTCATTAATTGCATTTTGGAAAAAGGAATTAGTTATACTGCAAGTGAGTTTTGGAGCGACATTTGAAAGAACGGAAATAACGCCTTTTCCTCCAAGAGAAAGAATTGGGACGATTTGATCATCATTTCCAGAATAAATTGAAAAATCATCTCCACATAATCTGGTTATTTCAGCTACTTGAGATATGTTTCCACTAGCTTCTTTGATGCCCACAATATTTTCAATTTTTGACAGTTCTAGACAAGTTTCAGGCAAAATATTTAATCCTGTTCTGCTTGGAACATTGTATAGAATAATTGGTAAAGAGACAGAATTAGCAATTGCCTTATAATGTTCAATTAATCCTTGTTGAGTAGTTTTATTATAATAAGGTGTAATGATAAGTAGGCCATCAACACCAACACTTTCTGCATAAAGACTCATTTCTATAGAAGTTTTGGTATTATTCCCACCAGTACCAGTAATAACAGGAATTCTTTTATTTACAGTATCAACTGTAAATTTAATAGCTTCCTTTTTTTCTTGTTCTGTCATTGTAGTAGCTTCACCAGTTGTACCACAAACGATGATAGCATCAGTAGATTCCTTTATATGCCATTCAATCAAATATTTGAACTTTTCAAAATCTATACCATTTTCATTAAATGGTGTAATTATAGCTACACCAGAGCCTTTAAAAATTGACATTATATTCCTCCTAAAGCCAGTTATTATTAATTAATACTTCGGCAAT
>OLVO01001843.1_pt1 | contig 20748 bp, 17 predicted proteins | sample 1672571 | NCBI WGS metagenome assembly OLVO01 (sample SAMEA3136700, study PRJEB25190) | human gut metagenome | biome: human gut; feature: human-associated habitat; material: faeces | place: Austria | collected 2013
CTCAACTCAAAGGGAACAGTCAACAAAGGCGCAGGCAGCGCAGCGTCCCTGCCAGTAACTTTGCGCGTCCTCAGACGCGCCCCCAAGCTGCTCTTCCCCCAAATTTCGTGAAGAACCATAAAAAAGCCGCTTAACCCTGCAAGCAGGGAAAAGCGACCAAGCGCGAAGAAATCCAGAGGGCGACCGCGAACTTCGTTCGTTTTCGTTGCCCTCTGGAACTATGCCAAAGACCTGTATGCCTGTATGGTAGAGAAAACGACTGCGCCTGTCTGAACAAGCTGAAGATTAAACTGCTTTCCCCGCCTTGTGCGCCTTGAGCTTCTTCGCTGCGTCAAGCGCGTAGTCCACCAGCGCCACCAAAGCCAGCGCAACCGCAATCCAGAGGATGATTCTGTCCAGCGGCAGCGACGCGGCGACAAATTCCTTGTGCCAGAAGGAGAGAATCAGCGCCGCGATAAAGGAAAACTGCGCCGCTTTGCCCAAGATGTTCGAGTAGACGACAATGCCGTTTTGCAGCATATAGATGCCGCCGATAATCATCACAACTTCCTTCGTCATCACGATGAGAATCGCAGGCCACGGGAACACGCCGGACAGCCCTTGCCCAAGCAGCGCGGTGCAGACCATCAGCTTGTCCGCCAAGGGATCCATCAGCTTGCCGAAAGCGGTAATCTGATTGTTTTTGCGTGCAAGATACCCGTCCAGATAATCGGTGATGCTGGCAATGATAAACACGGCGAGCGCCCACTTCTCATATCCGGCGAGGAATAGCCCTGCGAAAACCGGAATCAGCACGAGACGGAGCATCGTCAGGATGTTGGGGAGATTCCAAATGTCTTTGAGATACTTGCTGCTGAAACTACCCACGAAATAAGTCCTTTCTAATAAACTAAACTTGCCGGCAGGAATACCGGGTTACCTAAAAACTCGCGCCTCTAAGCATACCACAAAATGCGCCGAAAGAAAAGCCCAAAGCGCGAATTTTGATGCCGAATCAACGATTTTCGCGGAAGTTTCGGCAGGAAAAACACGCAGCGCGTCGAATGAATGCAGAGAAAGTACAGAATAACGGAGGAAATGAGATATGCTGACACGAAACGATGGCAGGGCGCCGGAAATGGGGCGCCCTGTGACGATTGAAACCGACTTTGTGCGCACGGCGGATGGCTCGTGCCTGATTTGCACGGGCAATACAAAGGTTATCTGCACTGCATCGGTGGAGGAGAATGTGCCGCCGTTCCTGCGCGGAAAGGGGCAGGGCTGGGTGACAGCGGAATATGCCATGCTGCCCGCCTCGACAGGACATCGCAAGCAGCGCGACGGCGTGAAGCGGGACGGACGCGGCGTGGAGATTTCCCGGCTGATTGGACGCAGCCTGCGTCAGGCGGTTGATTTGACGGCGCTGGGCGAACGTACCATCACGCTGGATTGCGACGTGCTGCAGGCCGACGGCGGAACGCGCACCGCGGCGATTACCGGCGCAATGGTGGCGCTCGTGTGCGCGGTCAGCAAGCTGCTGGACGAGGGCAAGCTCCTACGCTCGCCGATTACGCATCAAATCGCGGCAATTTCCGTCGGCGTGGTGGATGATACACCCTGCGTCGATTTGTGCTATGAAGAGGACAGCCGCGCGCAGGTGGATATGAACATCGTCATGAACGAAAAGGGCGAGTTTGTTGAGCTGCAGGGCACGGGAGAGGGACGCTCCTTCACGCAGGCGGAACTGAATACCCTGCTGGACATGGGCGCGAAGGGCATCCGCGCGCTGATGGAGAAGCAGAAGGATTCGCTGGCGGAATCCAAGCGGCATTTGAGCGCCAAACCGACGCTTGTGGTCGCGTCCTCCAATCAGCATAAGATTCGCGAATTGCAGCACATTTTCGGGGATTACTACACCGTTGTGTCGATGGTGGCGGCAGGTTTTAATGCGCCGATTGAGGAAACCGCGACGACGTTCGCGGGCAATGCGGCCATTAAGGCGGAGACGGTCAGCGCGGCGACGGGACTGCCGACGCTTGCGGATGACAGCGGTTTGTCCGTCGAGGTGCTGGACGGCGACCCCGGCGTGTACAGTGCGCGCTACGCCATGATGGCGGGCGAGGGCAGCGGCGATGCGGCGAACAATGCGCTGCTGCTGCGGCGCATGAAGGGCAAGACCGACCGCTCCTGCGCGTTCATCTGCGCGCTGGCGCTCAAGATTCCGGGTAGGGAGACGCTGATTGCGGAAGGCTCCTGCCCCGGCGTGCTGCTGGAGGAAGAGCGCGGCACGGGCGGCTTCGGCTATGATCCGCTGTTCCTTTATGAGCCGCTGAACAAGACCTTCGCTGAAGTGACCGAGGAAGAGAAGAACCAAATCAGCCATCGCGCACGGGCATGCGAGAAGATGCTGGAGATTATGAAGGGGCTGCACGAATGATGCGCGCACTGGTGCTGTCCGACATTCACGGCGAGGAAAGCCAACTGCGGTGGATGCTGGAAGAAACATGGAAGATGACAGGGAAAATCGACGGATACTTCTTTCTGGGCGACGGCGTGGATGATTTCGCACAAGCGGAAAACTTCATCCGCAGCCGCGATCCGGATGCGCTGATGCTGGATGTGCGCGGCAACAACGACTTCTGCTGCCCGAACGCCCCGTATTACCGGGTGACGGACTTCGGCGGCGTGCGGCTGTACCTGACGCATGGGCATTTGGAGCGCGTCAAGCTGACCCGCTCGTTCCTCTATGAGCGGGCGCGGGAGGAAAAGTGCGACATTGCCTTCTACGGCCATACGCATGAGCCGGATATGGTCACGGGCGTGCCGATGCTGGTCAATCCGGGCGCGGTCTGCCGGGAGCAGATGGCGATGCTGGAGGTAGAGGACGGCCGCCCAAGGGTGAAAATGCTGGTATTTTGAGGAAGAACTGACGCAATGAGGTGACCAGATGGCGGAAAAGGCATTTGCCAGATGGTGGCCGAATAAGTCAGAGATTCCGTGAAGGAGGACAAGATATGCGCGGACTGGTGCGCGTGGGGGCGGCGGTTCCGTCGCTGGCGCTGGGGAACGTGAAGGAGAACATGAAGCGCCATCTGGCGATGATGCGGGAAGCGAAGGAGAAGCACGTCAGCATCGTGACTTTCCCGGAGCTGAGCCTGACGGGGTATACCTGCGGCGATTTGTTTTTTCAGCGGCGGCTGCTGGACGATGTGACGGACGCGCTGCTCGCACTAAAGGACGAAATGCCGGAGGAAATCCTTGCGGTCGTCGGTGCGCCACTGGAAATTGAGGGCGCACTGTATAACTGCGCGGTGGTGCTGCACAAAGGCGAAATCATCAGTGCGGTGCCGAAAACGTTCCTGCCCAATAATGGCGAATTCTATGAGAAGCGCTGGTTTCAGTCGGGTGATGCGCGCAGGGATGCATCGGTTGCCATTCCGAAGCTGAAAACGGATGTCTGCCGTCAGGCAATATTTGAAACGGAGGACGGCGTGCGCTTCGGCATCGAGCTGTGCGAGGATTTGTGGGCGCCGCTGCCGCCGAGCACGATGCTGTCCGTTGAAGGCGCGGAAATCATCCTGAACCTGTCCGCAAGCAACGAGCTGCTGAGCAAGCGCGAGTACCGCCAGCAGCTCATCAGCCAGCAGAGCGCGCGCTGCCAGTGCGGGTATGTGTACGTTTCGGCGGGCATGGGCGAATCGTCCTCCGACCTTGTGTTTTCCGGGCACAGCGTGATTGCCTCCTGCGGCACGATTATCAAGGAAAACGAAGGCTATCTCTCGGACGATTACCTGATGACGGCGGATATTGACATCGACCGCATCCGCGCCGACCGCATGAAGCAGAGCAGCTTTGCGGACTGCGCGGCGCAGGTGCGCGCCATGTGGAAGCAGGAGCCGAATATTCTGAGAACGATGGAAAACGCGCTGCTGCCGGACGACGTGACGCCGGATTACCGCGTCAGCAAGCACCCGTTCATCCCGTCGGACAAGGCGTCCCGGCAATTGCGGTGCGCGCAGATTCTGGCGATGCAGGCGACGGCGCTGGCGAGACGCTTGTCCGTCACAGGCGGGAAGGTCGTCGTTGGCATCTCCGGCGGACTGGATTCGACGCTTGCGCTGCTGGCGGCGTGCAAGGCGGTGGACATGCTCCATCTGCCGCGCACGAACATCCTCGGCATCACCATGCCGTGCTTCGGCACAACCGACCGCACTTATCACAACGCGCTGGATTTGATGACGAGCCTTGGGGTCAGCCAGCGGGAAATCCCAATCCACAAAGCGGTTCGCCAGCATTTCGCCGACATCGGGCACGACGAGAGCGACCACTCTGTCACCTACGAGAATTGTCAGGCGCGCGAGCGGACGCAGGTGCTGATGGACGTGGCGAACAAAATCGGCGCAATTGTCCTTGGCACAGGCGATTTGAGCGAAATCGCGTTGGGCTGGTGCACTTACAACGCCGACCACATGAGCATGTACGGCGTGAACAGCGGCGTGCCCAAAACGCTGGTGCGCTGGGTGATTCAGACGGCGGCGGAGAACGAAGCCTTCTCATCCAGCCGCGAATGCCTGCAAAGCATCCTTGATACACCGATCAGCCCTGAGCTGCTGCCGCCGGATGAAAAGGGAAATATCCTCCAGCAGACGGAGGATGTCGTCGGGCCGTACGCGCTGCACGACTTCTTCCTCTACTATGCGATTCGCTTCGGATATCCGCCGAAAAAGGTGTTCGACCTGTGCTGCATTGCGTTTCAGGACGATTTCAGCTGCGAAACCATCCTCAAATGGCTGAAAAATTTCTATCGCCGCTTCTGGACGCAGCAGTTCAAGCGGAACTGTATGCCCGACGGCGTGAAAATCGGCTCCATTGCCCTGTCTCCGCGCGGCGACTGGCGGATGCCGTCGGATGCGCAGTACAAGGCGTGGATGGACGAATGCGATTGCATAAAGGCATAAAATGATAACGATAGGGCTTGCGTGAAACCACCAAATCTGGTATAATGGCAGCGAAACATCACGATGCGCCACAAGGGAGGCGAACGGCATGAGGTGTCAATACTGCAACTGCGCGGAGAGCAAGGTCATCGACTCGCGCCCGACCGAAGAGGGCAACAGCATTCGTCGGCGGCGGGAGTGCATGGGCTGCGGGCGGCGATTTACGACGTATGAGAAAATCGAGATGCTGCCGCTGATGGTTGTCAAGCGCGACGGCCGGCGGGAAACCTTTGACGCGCAGAAGATTAAGGCAGGCATTCTTCATGCCTGTGAGAAACTTCCGGTGTCCATGCAGCAGATTGACGCGATGACCACGAGCATCGAGCAGCGCGCCTATGCCAGCATGGAAGGGGAGATTTCCTCCCAGCGCATCGGCGACATGGTGATGGAGGAACTGAAAGCAACAAACGACGTGGCATATGTGCGCTTTGCGGCGGTGTATCGCCTGTTCACGGATATTGGAACGTTCATGCAGGAACTGCAGAAGCTGCTGGATGAGGGGAAAAAGTAAAGAAAGCAAAAGGCGCTGGACGCGGAAAAAATCGCGTTCCAGCGCATTTTTATTGGTTCTTCACGGAATCTTGGAGGAAGAGCAGTTCGGGGGCGCTCCTGCGGGAGCGCAGAGTTACTGGCAGGGACGCTTCGCTGCCTGCACCTTTGTTGAGCGCGTTTGGCATACTGGTCGCCCGCGGAACAGTTGGGGCGTTGCCCCAAACCCCACAAGGGACGCTGTCCCTTGACCCTGCAAGGGGCAATTGCCCCTTGACCCCTTTTCGCGATTGAGTTGGTCGCACTTTCATGCTCCTTCCGCGTGCAGCTTTTTGGTTCTTCGCCTAAGCCCTTGTTTGCTCCCTCCAACTTTCCGTGAAGAACCTTTTTATTGCACGAAAAAGGAGAAGCCGCTTATGCAGCTTCCCCTGATTTTTGCTTACTTCAGCATGGATTCTTCCCAGGAATCGAACGGCTTGATGCCCAGCAGACCCGCCACCGTCGGGGCGACGTTCGCCAGACCGAAGCCGTGACCATCCTTCAATTCGTGACGCTCGTCCTTGTCGTACACGATGAAGGGGACGGGGTTCAGGCTGTGCGCCGTGCGGACGCTGATCTTGCCCTTCTTGTTCTTCTCCAGCATCTGGTCGGCGTTGCCGTGGTCAGCCGTCACGCAGAGAATCGCGCCGTACTCGTCGCACGCCTTCTTCACGCGCGCAAGGCACAGGTCAACGGATTCCACTGCGATTTCGGTCGCCAGCAGGTTGCCGGTGTGGCCAACCATGTCGCCGTTGGGGTAGTTGCAGCGGATGAAGCCGTACTTGCCGCTCTTGATGGCGTCCACCACCAGGTCGGTGATTTCGGTCGCCTTCATCCACGGGCATTCGTCGAAGGAGCGCACGTCGGAGGGCACTTCCACCCACGTTTCCAGCTCCTCGGAGAACTTTTCGGAGCGGTTGCCGTTCCAGAAGTACGTCACATGGCCAAACTTCTGCGTTTCGGAGCAGGCAAACTCGTTGACGCCGTTGGCGACAAGCAGCTCAGTCAGCGTGTTGCGGATTTCCGGCGGGTTGACGAGGAAGGACTTCGGGATGCACAGGTCGCCGTCATACTGGAGCATACCGGCGTACTTCACCTTGGGCATTTCGCCGCGGTCGAACTTGTCGAACGAGCTGTCGCCGTCGAACGCCATCGAAATTTCCTGCGCGCGGTCGCCGCGGAAGTTGAAGAGGATAACGCTGTCGCCGTCCTCCATCTTGCCAACGGGCTTGCCATTCTCCGCAATCACGAATGCCGGCAGGTCTTGGTCAATCACACCGGTTTCCGCGCGGAAGGTCTCAATGGCTTCCTTCGCGGTCGCAAACTGACGGCCGATGCCATGCACATGCGTGTCCCAGCCCGCCTTGACCATCGGCCAGTTCGCCTGATAGCGGTCCATGGTGATGGTCATGCGGCCGCCGCCGGAAGCGATTTTGCCGTCGAAATCCGCGTCATTCAGGGATGCGAGAACGTCTTCCAGCTCCTGCACATACTCCAGCGCGGAGGTGGCGGGCACGTCGCGGCCGTCCAGCAGAATGTGGCAGCGGACGCGCTTTACGCCCTCCTTCTTGGCTTCCTTCAGCATCGCAATCAGGTGCGAAATGTTGGAGTGCACGTTGCCGTCGGACAGCAGACCGATGAAGTGCAGGGTTGCGCCATTGTCCTTCAGGTCGCTGACGAGGTTCTTCCACGCATCCGAGGTGTAAATCTTGCCGGATTCGATGGATTCGTTGACGAGCTTGGCGCCCTGCGAGTAAATCTGACCGCAGCCGAGCGCGTTGTGGCCGACTTCGGAGTTGCCCATATCATCATCGGAGGGCAGACCGACTGCCGTGCCGTGCGCCTTGATGATCTGCCACGGGCAGGTTTCCTTGAGTTCGTTGAGGGTCGGGGTCGTGGCCTTTTTGACCATGTTGCCCAGTTCTTCAGGGGTTTCGCCTACGCCGTCCATGACGACGAGAACAACCGGCTTTTTCATTGTTCAAAAATCCTCCTTAAAAAATACAGTACCGGGGAGAATCTGGTAGGCTGGGACGGGTGTCCGAGCCCACCCCATAGAATAGTCTATTTTTTCACGGATGTCAAGGGGCAGGGGCGGTTAAAAGGAATAAACACGCGGGAAAAGCGATAAACACGCGGGCATAGTATGACGAAGCGACCAACTGAATCGCGCGGAGGGGTCAAGGGGGGGACTTCGTCCCTTTTCGTCTGCCCCTTGCGGGGTCAAGGGGCGGAGCTCCCTTGTGGGGTTTGAGGCAACGCCCCAATTGTTCCTCGTTTAATCTACTCCAAGGGAAAAGTCAACAAGGCGCAGGCAGCGAAGCGTCCCTGCCAGTAGCTTTGCGCTCCCGCAGGAGCGCCCCCAAGCTGCTCTTTCTACCTTGCTGCACATTGTCGCGCCAAATGGGCGCGACCGACCATCCCGCGCAGCAGGAAAAAGCAGCAGAACGCGCCGCCCTGCTGCCTTCATCTGCCTGATTCACTTCGCCCAGTGCTTCAGCTTCGGCAGCATGTCCGCCAAATACGCGCGCACCTGTTCCGGCGGCCACGCATCATTTGACATGTGCGGCACCAGAAACGCCATCAATTCTTCCAGTGAGTCATACGCGAATTCTCCATCCGTGTAGCACCACTTGCAGTAGTCTTCGTTGAATGCGCCGCCGGGCTCGCGGCTGATGGTCGTATCGTCGAGCGGCATGCCGCAGCACTGGCAAATCAGCGTCCGCGGAGAACCGAGCAGCGTGTTAATCGAGACGTCGTAGAGCTTCGAGAGCAGCTTGAGTGTCTCCGTGTTCGGCAGGGTATCGCCCCTTTCCCAGCGGGACACAGCTTGGCGCGTCACAAACAGCTTCTCCGCAAGCGCATCCTGCGACAGTCCGCGTTCTGTCCGCAGCTTCAAAAGCACATCCTTGGCTTCCATCAGTATTATCACCTCGCCTTTACTATATCACATTCGCTTTTCCTGCGCAAGCAACTGCCTGTTGCCCCGCTTGCGTCCGCCGAAAATGCCCTTTTTTTGTTTTTTCCGGTGTAAACGGTTGAGTTCTGTTTCGCACTGTGCTACACTATCGTTGGGAAAATTTCATTTCCCGACACCAACACCGAGGAATAAGCATCATGATTGAAAAATGGACAACCCCCATCCCGAAGCTGAGCGGGCGCGAAGGACGCACCGTCTATGTGTACGTCCCCGACGAAGCACAGGAGAACCCGGAAGCGCGCTATCCTGTGCTGTACATGTTCGACGGCCATAACGTTTTCTTCGATTCCGACGCGACCTACGGGAAGTGCTGGGGAATGAAGGAATATCTTGAATCGACAAACACGCCGCTGATTGTCGTTGCGGTGGACTGCAACCATTCGCCGAATAACGGGCGGCTGAGCGAATATTCCCCCTTCACGTTTGAAGACCCGAAGCTTGGCTACATCCGCGGGCGCGGGCGCACGACGATGGACTGGTTCGCGCATACGCTGAAAGGCATGATTGACGAAAAGTACCCGACGCTGCCGGGGCGCGAAACGACGTGGATTGCAGGGTCGAGCATGGGCGGGCTGATGAGCCTGTACGCGGTGACTGCGTTTAATGACGTGTATTCGCGCGCGGCGTGCCTTTCGCCGAGCATCTGGTTTGCCACGCGCAGCCTTGACCGCCTGATTCGCGACGCGCAATTTGCCCCGGACACCGTGATTTATATGGACTACGGTTCGCGCGAGATGGCGCACCACGACAACATGCGCAAGCAGTACGCCGCCGTAACAAGCCGTCTGCTGGAAAAGCAGGTGCTGCTGACGAGCCGCATCGTCCCCAACGGCGACCACTGCGAAGCCTGCTGGGAAGAGCAGATTCCCTTCTTCATGCACATTCTGTTCTACAATCGCGAATAATAGGAGGCGCAACCCATGCAGACATATTACACCAAATGGTACAGCCCCTCCGTCGGGCGAGAGATGGAAATCAAGGTGTACGGCCACGCCGGCCGCCCAGTGCTGTTCATCCCCTGCCAAGACGGCCGCTTTTTCGACTTCGAGAACTACCGCATGACCGACGCATGGGCACCGTGGATTGAATCCGGGCAGTGCATGGTCTTTTCCATCGACACGCTGGATAAGGAGACGTATTCCGCGACCTACGACCCGCACGACCGCATCCGCCGCCATGAAGCGTGGATGAACTACATCGTGCGGGAGGTTGCGCCGTTCATCCAGTCCATGACGAACGACCGCAATGGCTGGGACGGCACGCCGGGCATCATTGCGTTCGGCTGCTCCCTGGGCGCGACGCACGCGGCAAACCTGTATTTCCGCTTCCCGGAGACGTTCGACGGTCTGCTGGCGCTCAGCGGCATTTACACCAGCGAATACGGCTTCCCCGGCTACATGGATGAGCTGGTGTACGCCAATTCCCCGGTGGATTATCTCGCCGGAATTTCGCCCGACCACCCGTTTATCCGCCTGTACAATGACCACAAGGCGGTGGTTGTCGTCGGGCAGGGCGCTTGGGAAGTGCCGGAGAGCACATTCCGCCTGCGTGACATCTGTGCGCAGAAGGACATTCACGTCTGGTTCGACATTTGGGGCTACGATGTGAAGCACGACTGGGACTGGTGGTATCAGCAAGTGGCTTATCATGTCCCGCACATTTTACGAGGGGAGGCGCCAGAGGCTCTGCCTCTGGACTCCGGCAGGGGGACTTCGTCCCGTTTCATTTGCCCTGCACCCACGAAGGGTCTTCGACCCTCTCGACACCCATTTCGCGATTGAGTTGGTAACACTTTCAGGCAATGCCCGCGTGTTTATCCAATGAACCTTCGGTTCAGTAAAAACAAAAGGATGAAACAAACTATGAAGAATTTCGTTTTCATTTCCCCGAATTTCCCCGTCAACTACTGGCAATTCTGCCGTCAGCTGCGCAATAACGGACTGCGCGTCCTCGGCATCGGCGATCAGCCCTATGATACCCTCCTGCCCGAACTCAAGAGCGCCCTGCACGAATACTACAAGGTCGGCAGCTTGGAGAATTACGACGAGGTGTACCGCGCCGTCGCGTTCTTCATCAGCAAATACGGCCGTATCGACTGGCTGGAGAGCAACAACGAATACTGGCTGGAGCGCGATGCCATGCTCCGTACCGATTTCCACATCACCAGCGGCTTCCAAGTCAGCGATATGCCGCGCATCAAGTTCAAGTCCAAGATGAAGGAATACTATCAGAAGGTCGGCATCGCGACAGCGCGCTACCATATGGTGGATAATTTCGATGGCTGCAAATCGTTCATCAGCGAAGTCGGCTACCCCGTCATTGTCAAGCCGGATAACGGCGTGGGCGCGTCCCACACCTACAAGCTGTCCAGCGATGATGACCTCCGCCACTTCCTCATCGTCAAAGAGCCGGAAGTTTCCTACATCATGGAGGAGTTTATCCACGCCGAAGTCAACAGCTACGACGCCATCATCAACAGCAAGGGCGAGCCGATTTTCGAGACGGGCAACGTCAGTCCCGTCTCTATCATGGACATTGTGAACAACGACGACAACTCTGTGTACTACATCGTCAAGGATTTGCACGATGATGTCCGCAAGGCGGGTCGCGCGACGGTGAAGTCCTTCGGCGTGCGCAGCCGGTTCGTGCACTTCGAGTTCTTCCGCCTGACCGAGGATCAGCCGTCGATGGGCAAGAAGGGCGACGTGGTTGCGCTGGAGGTCAACATGCGGCCGTGCGGCGGTTTCTCGCCGGACATGATGAATTTTGCCAACTCGACCGACGTGTACAAGATTTGGGCGGACATGATTGCCTATGACAGCACGCTGATGCCGCAGGGTGAGCACGCCTTCTGCGCGTTTGCGGGCCGCCGCGACGGCAAGCACTTCCGTCTGTCGCACGAGCAGTTGATGACGAAGTACGCCGCGCAGATGAAGATGGTCGGCCGCGTGCCGGACGCCTTGTCGGGCGCAATGGGCAACATGATGTACGTCGCGAACTTCCCGACGGAGGACGCGATGAACGCGTTCTACGCGGATGCGTGCGAGACGGTGTAATCCCAAAAAATAAGCAGACTGCCTCTGAAATCGGGAGCATTCGTAAAACAGTTTCAGTCCCGGCAGTAATGTCTGCCGGGACTGTTCTTGTATAAATTGAAGCCGTATGATATGATTAAACAGACCGATAAACTTGAATAGGTCGAATAGATAATAATTTATGGAGGTTGTAATGGTAAGAATAGCAACTGTAAATGATGCGGAGCAATTAAACATCTTAAACAACGAATTTAATGGTGAGGGCGATACAAGCATAGACAATATTAGAAATTCCCTTATGAATAATAAACAGGAAGTTGTTATCGTTGCTGATGAAGATGATATGTTAGTTGGATTTGTTTGTGTTCAGCTTAAAAAATCGTTCTGCTATGATGAATATATGCCTGAAATTACAGAAGTGTATGTTAAACCAGCATACAGAAAAAGAGGCTTAGCGAGTGAGATGATTACTTTTGCAGAGGCTTATTGCAGTAAGAATTATCCACTTGACAAATATGAACTTCTAACAGGACAAGAAAATCTTGTTGCACAAACTGTATATAATAAACTTGGATATGTAGATGATAATGAACTTCATTTATCAAAAAGAGTGAAGAAGTAAGTCAAATTAAGATTTGTCGAACTGATACTAAGGGCGCACTTCTATACGGGTTAAACCCGTATGTGCGCTCTGCGAGACCGAACAGCTCGGCCCCCTGAATATCTGGGGTGCGTCACTGCGTTCCGTACAAGGGGATCCATCCCTTGCGCCGCTATGCGGCTATCCTTACATGAAAAAAGGCGTGATCACTTTCGTCACGCCTTTTGCCTATTTAACTGTCTTACGAACACCCCGCTAAGCATCGGAGGCAGCTTTTTCGTTACTTTTTCGTTTTCCTTTTCCGCTCAATGTCGCGAATTCCGCCCATTGAGGCACTTTTTCGTCAAAAAGTTAGCTTTCACTAACTTTTTCCGCTTGACAAACCACCCATTATCCTGTAAAATATCCGTGTTAGCCAAAACTAACACGCAGGAGGACACCATCATGCTGGAACGCGCGCTGATTGACCACGGCTCCCCGACGCTGGCGAATATGAAGGCCGGCAGCCTGTTCACCTCGTCCTGCGCGGATGCGACGGGCTTTCGCGCGGAGTTCCGGCGTGTGCAGGCGGCGCTTGAATCGCGCGGCGTGTCGCTGACCATCCTGCGAGTGCAGCAGGAGCGCGCACTGGTGTACGTCTACCGGCAGGAGGCGCTCACGGCGCTGCTTGCACAGGCGAATGTTCAGGCGTTCCTGCGGGCAATGGGCTACGGGGACACATCCCCCGATGGCGCATTGGCGTTCCTGCGGCAGCGCTTGGCGGAATCGCCCTGCTTCCCGCACGAAATCGGCGTCTTCCTCGGCTACCCCTTGAGCGACGTCGTCGCGTTCATGCGCGACGGCGGGCGCGGCTGCCGATGCAGCGGATGCTGGAAGGCGTACACGAACGAGTGCGAAGCGATGCGCGTTTTCCAGCGCTACAAGGCGTGCCGCGCGGCATACCAGACACTTTTCCGCGCTGGGTGGCCGCTTGAACGGCTGACCGTCCGCGCATAATTTCCTATTTTCTGCGCTCTCCTGAGCCATCTGGTCATCCTCGCTTGAAAATAGGACGACATTGAAAGGAAGTTTTTCTCATGAGCAAGATTGCGGTTATTTACTGGTCGGGCACGGGCAACACGCAGCAGATGGCGGAGGCCATTGCGAATCAGGCGCACGCGGATCTCTTCACCGCGAGCGAGTTTACTGCCGATAAGGCGGCAAACTACGACGCATTCGCTTTCGGATGCAGCGCGATGGGCGCGGAGCAGCTGGAAGAGGACGAGTTCGAGCCGATGTGGAACGCGGTTGCGCCCGTGCTGGGCAGCAAGAAGGTGGTGCTGTTCGGCAGCTACGGCTGGGGCGGCGGCGAGTGGATGGACATCTGGAAGCGTGATAACGCGGGGCTGAATATCGTCGATACGGTGATTTGTCAGGATGCGCCGGATGACGACGCGCTGGCGGCGTGCCGGGCGGCGGCGGATAAGCTGGCATAATCAGCAAAATTGCATCAAAACACAGGGCGGTCGGCATAAAAAGCGGACTGCCCTGCTTGCTTATCCGTTCAAAAGCCGGAGCGCCGCCAGCGTTTCCGCGTCTGCCGCGCCGGATGCGGTCATTCCGCTTTTCTGCTGGAATTGGCGGAGCGCCTGTTCGGTTTCCGCGCCGAAATCGCCGTCCGCGCCGTGCAGGGGCAGGGGGAAGCCCGCCGCCATCAGTGCGCTTTGCAGCCCTTTCACCGCGTCGCCGGAATCGCCGATTTGCATCAGCCCCATCCGCCCCGCGAAAATCGTCAGCATCCCGTGAAACTGCCAGCGGCTCGCGCTTGTGTCCGCTTTTACGCCGCCGCTGGAGCAGTGCAGAATCCGCAGCGGGTTCGTCTGCATGACAACGCCGACGTGGTAGTAGTCGCGGCGGTCGGCGGAGGAGGCGTATCGGCTCGGCAGGGCGTACCCCTTTGCGCCCGGTTCATGCGCGCGAAAGACGAGTTCGCCGCGCCGGAGCTGCCCCGCGCCGCGCAGGGGATTCAAGTCGTGCATGGCGTTGCGCGCCGTCCAGTTTGTGCCGTGGATGCCGCGCCACTGCCCACCGCTGCGGCGAATCGCGCCGATGACCAGCCCGATGCAGTCGCAGTAGCCGTCCGAGCCGTCGCGCCCCAATCGGTAGCGCGGATCAGCCGCCTGAATCCGCCGTACATTCGTCAGAAATTCGTCGATGGTCATGTTTTCACCCCGATTCAGCCTATGCGAAAAGACGGTTTGGGGTGCAAAAAAAAACGGAGCAGCCGCAAAAGCCGCTCCGCCATCAGTTCACTTTGGATTACGCATCGACGCGGAAGGCGTAGATGGTCGTCGTGTCGTAGATTTCGCCGGGACGCAGCGTCGTCGTTGGGAAATTCGGGTGATTCGGGGAGTCCGGGTAGTGCTGCGTTTCCAGGCACAGACCGGAGTAGGGCAGATAGTGCATTCCGCCCTTGCCATCCGCATAATCGGTGGTGCAGGCGGTGTAGAACTGCACGCCGGGCTGGTCGGTGATGACCTCCATCGTCCGGCCGGATTCCTCGTGGTGCACGCACGCGCACAGCCCCATCGCGCTGCCCTTGCGCAGGACGTAGTTGCAGTCGTAGCCCTTGGCGTAGCGCATCGGCACGCACTCGTTCATGCAGTCAAGCCCGTCGCCGATGAGCATCTCCTCGCGCAGGTCAAGCGGCGTTTGGCTGACAGGCATGTAGCCACCCGTCGGAATCAGGCCGCTGTCCACCGCCGTCACCACATCGCTGTCGATGTAGATGGCGTGGTCGCGCACGGTGCCGTGGTCATAGCCGGCGAGGTTGAAATAGGTGTGATTCGTCATGTTGATGACGGTCGCTTTGTCGGTCGTCGCCTGATAGTGGAACGTCAGGTTGCAGTCGTCGTCCCACGAGATGGTCACGTCCGCCGTCAGATTGCCGGGGAAGTTCTCCTCCATATCGGCGGAAACGTAGTGGAACTTGACGGAATCCACCGTATCCCCCGCGACGGGCGTCGCCTGCCAGACCTTCTTCTGGAAGCCGATTTTGCCGCCATGCAGGGTGTTTTCGCCGTCGTTTTGGTAGAGGTGATATTCCGTGCCGTCAAGGGTGAAGCAGCCGCCGCCGATGCGGTTCGCGAAGCGCCCGATGGTATCGCCCATCGCGCCGTGGCCGCCCTCATAATGCGCCAGCGTATCGAAGCCGAGGGCAACGTCCGCCAGCTTGCCGTTCTTGTCCGGCACGAGGATATTGGTCACAATCGCGCCGAGGTCAAGCATGGACACGGACGCGCCGGACTGGTTCGTCAAGGTATACATCGTCACGTTCTGGCAGTCTTGGGTCGTGCCGAACGCGCGGGTGGTAATCGCCATAGTGTTTCCTCCTCCTACTCTTGCGTGAATCACGCTTCGGCTTTATTGTACATCACGCGGGGGATTTGTGCAAGGGCTTCGGGGGAGAAAAAACGCGGGAGAAGCGCGCAGAAAGTATGAAAAATGATTGACAAATGACACAAGTGTTGTATAATGGAAATACAGAAAGGAGCTGACAATTATGGAGGCTAAGAAACTGTTGACCCTTGCGCTGACCGGGCTTTTGGCGGGCGGCTGCCTGATGGTTCCCGCGCTGGCGGAGGATGCGGACGGGCAGAGCAGCGGGAATCCGGCGACATACACGATTCCGGCGAGGGTGAAGCGGATTGAGGACTACGCCTTTGCGGGCGACACGAGCCTTGAGCGCGTGAAGATTCCCGATGGCGTGACGGAAATCGGCGATTACGCCTTTTCGGGCTGCACGAATTTGCAGGAGATTGTGCTGCCGGATGGGTTGACGAAGATTGGCAACCATGCGTTTGACGGGTGCACAGCGCTGGTGCGGCTGGGGGACATGAACCAGCTGGAGAGCATCGGGGAGTATGCGTTCAGCGGGTGCGAGACGCTGGAGAGTATTGGAAATATGAACAGCCTGCAGACCATCCCGGATGGCGTTTTTTCGGGCTGTTCGTCTCTGCTACAGCTGGGGGATATGAAGAGCCTGACAACCATATCCAGCAATGCATTTTCCCGTGCAAAAGAATTGGAGCGTATTGGCGAATTAAGCAGCTTGACGGAAATTCCGAGCAGTCTGTTTTACGGGATGATTGATTTGGAAAGCGTCGGCGACTTAAGCAGCCTGAAAACGATTGGCAATGGTGCATTCTGTGGCTGCGCGTCGCTGAAACGGCTGGGCGATATGCCGAAGCTGGAAACTATTGGAAGTGATGCCTTCGGAACGTACAGCGTTTGGCTGGAAGATGAGGGGCGCTCTGAAACCTATGCGTGCAGTTCGCTGGAAAGCATCGGTGATTTAAGCAATGTGAATTATATTGCATCGAATGCGTTCTCTAATTGTACAGCATTAAAGCAGATTGGCGATTTAACGAACGTAACGCGCATTGCATACAGCGCATTTTACAAGTGCAGTGCCTTGGAGCGCATTGGCGGATTGGAAAAGCTGACGGCGATTAACAGAAATACGTTTGAAGGTTGCACGTCGCTGAAGAGCATTGGAAATCTGCCGAAGGTGACGAGCATCGGGGACAGAGCTTTTGCAGGGTGTGTCTCCTTAAAGAGTGCTGGAAACCTGCCGAAAGTGACAAGCATCGGGAATAATGCCTTTGCAGGTTGCGCTTCTTTGGAAAGCGTGGGCGAACTGAAAAATGTAAAGAGTATCGGGAACAGCGCGTTCGGTTCATACAGCTATTACGATGAAAATAATAAGTATCAGACTATTTATTGTACGTCGCTGAAATCGATTGGCGATATGCCAAAGCTGGAAACAATCGGTGGAAGTGCGTTCTATGGCTGCAGTGCGCTTGCAAGCGTGGGCGACCTGAGCAACGTGACGAGCATCGGGGAATGGGCGTTCCGTGGCTGCAGTGCGCTAACGAGCGTGGGCAACCTGAGCAGCGTGACGAGCATCGGGGAATGGGCGTTCCGTGGCTGCAGTGCGCTAACGAGCGTGGGCAACCTGAGCAGCGTGACGAGCATTGGGAATGACGCGTTCAATGGCTGCAGTTCGCTTGCGAGCGTGGGTGACCTGAGCAGCGTGACGAGCATCGGGGGTCAGGCGTTCTGGGGCTGCAGTGCGCTAACGAGTGTGGGCGACCTGACAAATGTTGAGACAATTGGAGATTGTGCCTTTACAGGCTGCACGTCACTGATTGAAATAGGAGATATGCCAAACTTAACCGCATTAGGTGACAGTGCATTCTCTCAGATGAACGAATGCGAACCGTGTGTTTCGTTGAAATCGATTGGCGATATGCCCAAACTACAAAAAATTGAAAACAGAACGTTTAACGGCTGCAGTTCGCTAACGAGCGTGGGCGAGCTGAGCAGCGTGACGAGCATCGGGGGTCAGGCGTTCTGGGCCTGCAGTTTGCTTGCGAGCGTGGGCAATCTGAGCAACGTGACGAGCATCGGTGCAAGTGCGTTCTATGGCTGCAGTTTGCTTGCGAGCGTGGGCGACCTGAGCAACGTGACGAGCATCGGATACGGTGCGTTTTCTAATTGCAGTTCGCTTGCAAGTATAGGCGACCTTCGCAGTGTCACTGAAATAGGCAACAGTGCCTTCTACAATTGCAAGTCCCTCACCCTCCGTGTTCTCCCGAACTCCTACGCCGAGAACTACGCCAAATCCAACAAAATTCCCTACACCTACATCGAGGACTAATCCCCCGCGCCGTCGGTATCCCCTTACCGGCGGCGCATTTTCACTTCCTAAACAAATCCCCCAAATTGTCAGGCGGAAAAATCCCCCTCCATGCAGGAATGCGCCCCCTCCGCGGCGAATCAACATAGAAACGGCAGCTGTCTGCCGCGAAAATCAAAATGCAAGCAATCCGCCGATTTGGCGAATGTGAAGGGAGCGCTGACTATGTTGGATTTGGGCGAAAATTTGCGGAAGCTGATTCTGGCGGGCGTCGGGGTCGCGGCGGTGACGAAGGAAAAGGGCGCGGATGTGCTGAATGAACTGGTCAAAAAAGGCGAACTGACCATTGAACAGGGCAAGGTGCTCAACGAGGAACTCAAGCACAATATTAAAGATGCCATCCGCGAGAATGTGACGATTGTCACGCCGCCGGATGATGTGATTTCGGCGGTGGATTCGCTCTCCGACGAGCAGCTGGAGGCGCTGAAGGCCCACATTGCGGCGCGCGAGGCGACGAAAAAGACGGCGTCATCGGCAGAATCCGATGCACCGGCATCCGGTGATTCGGCATCCGACGAGACGGCCGAGAACTGAGGGCAGACAGCATATGACAGAGAAGGAACAGCAGCCGGTTACGCCGGAAATCCCTACCGAAGCGGCGGACAAACCCGAAAACGACAATCCGCCGAAAAACGAGAACCGCCGCGGCGAAAATCAGGCGGAGCGGGAGCGGACAATCGCCCAGAATCGCCAGCGTCTGCGCGAAATTGTGGACGTGGTGCGCAAGCATGACATCCTGCACGGCATCACGCCGGAAAAACTCTGCGCCATCATCGAGGATCTTGGCCCGACGTTCATCAAGCTGGGGCAAATCCTCTCCATGCGGTCGGATATTCTGCCGCGGGACTACTGCGAGGCGCTGAAGAAGCTGCGCTCGAACGTGTCGCCCATGCCCTTTGAGCAGGTGCAGCGCGTGGTGGAAACCTCCTACGGCTGCCCGATGGAGGAAGTGTTCGCGTCGTTTGACGAGAAAGCGCTGGGCAGTGCGTCCATCGCGCAGGCGCATGCCGCCATCCTCAAAAGCGGGGAGAGCGTCGTCGTCAAGGTGCAGCGCGAGGGCATCCACGAGGTCATGAGCCGCGATATCATCCTGCTCAAACAGGCGTGCAAGGTGCTGAAGTACACCCCCGCCGGCAGTCTGGTGGACTTCAATCAGGTGCTGGACGAAATGTGGGTTGTTGCGCAGGAAGAAATGAACTTCCAGACCGAAGCGGCGAATCTGGAGCGCTTCCACGCGCTGAATCAGGACGTCGTGTTCGTCACGTCGCCGATTCTCTACCGCGCGTACACCACAACGAACGTGCTGGTGATGGAGCGCATCGACGGCATGGGCATCGACGAACACGACAAGCTGGTGGAAGCGGGCTACGACCTCGCGGAAATCGGCGCGAAGCTGGCGGACAACTACGTCCGGCAGATTATGGAGGACGGCTTCTTCCACGCTGACCCGCATCCGGGCAACATCCGCATCCGCGACGGTAAAATCGTCTGGCTCGACATGGGCATGATGGGCAGCTTGAACGAAAAGGAACGCAAGCTCATCGGCAACGCGATTGTCGGCGTGGCGCGCGGCGATATTGCCCTTGTGCGCGATGCGGTGCTGGGGCTGGGCGAATTCCACGGCACGGCGGACAAAAAGCAGCTCTACCGCGACATTGAGGCCATGCTGGATAAGTACGGCTCGGCGGATTTGGGCACGATGGACTTGGCGGAAGTGTTCGAGGACATGACCAGCGTCATGAAGACGAACGGCATCGCCATGCCCAGCAGCCTGACGATGCTTGCGCGCGGTCTGGCGACGATGGAGGGCGTCGTCGCTGACCTCAGCCCCGAACTGAACATCATGAATGTCATCACCGCGCGCATCGGCGACCAGATGTTTGACAACGTGGACTGGCGTGCGCTCCTGACGCAGGATGCCCGCGCCATCTATGAGAGCAGCCGGAAGTCGCTGGAAATCCCCGCGCTGCTGGCGGATATCCTGCGCACAGGCTTAAAGGGCGAGGCGAATCTCGGCGTTGAGCATCACGCGGGCGAGGACGTCCGCAAGCTCGTTATTGCCATGGTGCGCAAGCTCTGCCTGATGATGCTGTCGCTGGGGCTGCTCATCTTCGGCGGCGCGGTTGCAGGAAACGGCCCGCAGGTGTTTGGCTTGTCCATATACAGCAGCGGCTGCTTCGTGCTGGCGCTGTGTGCCGCCGGATTTGCGCTGTGGAACAAGAAAAAATGACGGAAATTCCTTTTGCATTGTTGACACGTCAATAAAAATACGCTACAATGGGTTGTGACAACGAAGAGGAGGAACAATCCATGCGCGTGGATAAATCCGTGATTGTGCTGTTTCGGCAGATGAACCTGTTTCTGAACCGGGAATTGCTGGACGAGAAGCTGACCTCGTCGGACGTGCTGTATCTGGCGCTGCTGTACGAGCAGGACGGGCGCACGCAGGACGAGATGGCGGAGGCGTACACGGTGGATCGCGCCGCGACGACCCGCAGCCTGCAGGGCTTGGAGAAGAAAGGGCTTGTGCGGCGGGAAGTGGATACGTTTGACCGACGGATTCGGCGGGTGTATCTGACGGAGAAAGCGATGCAGTACCGCACGGCGATACGGCGGATGGCGGATGACCTGGCTGATGCGCTGTTTGAGGGCATGAGTGAGGAAGAAGTGAAAGCGTTCATGGAGCAGGTGGAAGCGATGGGGCAGAGGGCGCGTAGGTTAAACCAGCGCCAAGAGCGCCTGAAAGCGAAGGGAATAGACAAGTAAGGGAAGCGCGACCAAGCCGGGCAGCCAAAAAAGGGTCAAGGGAGGGACTTCGTCCCATTTTCTTCCTCCCTTGCAGGGTCAAGGGACAGCGTCCCTTGTGGGGTTTGGGGCAACGCCCCAAC
>OLVO01001852.1_pt1 | contig 20673 bp, 17 predicted proteins | sample 1672571 | NCBI WGS metagenome assembly OLVO01 (sample SAMEA3136700, study PRJEB25190) | human gut metagenome | biome: human gut; feature: human-associated habitat; material: faeces | place: Austria | collected 2013
ATTTTATGTTTTGGCATAAGGATAGTTTTGTGCATTTCTCTTCTATTGTTGCACGACACCCCGTAATGCCACGGTACACGGCAGGGAGGAGGGTAAAAGAATCGATTTGAACGACCTTTTGGGGTTTCCTCTTTGTTTCGTGGGGTTCCCCCTATATTCCCTTTGCAGAAACGGAACCTATCGAAAGTCATTCTTCCTCTATACGGATTTGCAATCCTTGTTATCCAACAGGAAATGACAAAGGAAAGATTTCAACAGACATTTATTAACCATGCTCCCGAAAATATATGGTAACAAACCGAACGAGGGACACTATTCTTTTATCGGACTACAATAATTTTTACGGTCGATTTCGTATGAATAGCAATTAAATTGTATTTTTGTTCTCAATCACAATAGAAAAACCACTATGCTGAAACTCATATCTTGGAATGTCAACGGGCTACGTGCTTGTTACGACAAAGGATTCACCGATATATTCAGGCAATTGGATGCCGACTTCTTCTGTCTGCAAGAGACGAAAATGCAAGCGGGACAACTAGATTTGCAATTCGACGGTTACCGGTCTTATTGGAACTATGCCGAAAAGAAAGGATATTCGGGAACAGCTGTCTTTACCCGACTTCAACCCATCAGTGTCAGTTACGGCATGGATAGAACAGAACACGACCGTGAGGGCCGTATCATTACTCTCGAAATGGAAGATTTCTTCTTGGTAAATGTCTATACTCCCAACTCGCAAGAAGGATTAAAACGACTTGAATACCGTATGACATGGGAAGATGATTTTCTGCACTTCTTGAAACAACTGGAAACCCAAAAGCCGATCATCGTATGCGGCGACCTGAACGTGGCTCACCAAGAAATCGATTTGAAAAATCCCAAAACAAACCGAAAAAACGCCGGATTTACCGATGAAGAGCGCAATAAATTCACCCAACTACTGTCTGCCGGATTCACCGATACATTCCGCTATTTTTATCCTGATATGGAGCAGATTTATTCCTGGTGGTCGTATCGTTTTAAGGCAAGAGAGAAAAATGCCGGATGGCGGATTGATTATTTTTTAGTGTCAGAAGAGTACAAAGAGCATTTAGCAGATGCTAAGATCCATACGGAAGTTTTTGGCTCCGACCATTGTCCGGTCGAATTGGATCTGAAGTAGGAAGGACAGAAAAATATGGTATACACGATCACTTGTAATCCATCGCTGGACTATGGTGTTACCGTGGAGAATTTTCAGATGGGGCATACGAACCGGACCGTGACCGAACAGATGAATGTCGGTGGCAAGGGGATCAATGTATCCATTGTATTAAAACATCTGGGGATTCCTACAAAAATACTGGGATTTACAGCAGGATTTACGGGAAGAGAGATAGAAAAGAGAATCAAAGAGCAGGAAATCGAGGCAGAATGGATACGGCTGCCGCAGGGAGATTCCCGCATTAATGTCAAATTACTTTCTAACGAAGGAACGGAGATTAACGGACAAGGTCCTGACATTTCTAAAAAAGAGGTGCAGGAGCTAGAGGAAAAATTAGGCATTCTTACAAAAGAAGATGTCCTGGTTTTAGCAGGCAATGTACAAAAGAGCTTAGGACAGACATTTTATGCAGATATGATGAAGAAGTTGAAGGATAGACAGATACGGACCGTGGTGGATGCATCCGGGGAACTTCTAAAAGCAGTACTGCCTTATCATCCGTTTTTGATCAAACCGAATCAGGATGAATTAGAGGGACTGTTTCAGGTCAAAATGAGTACGAAAGAAGAAATGTTTGCCTATGCGAAACAGTTGCAGGAAATGGGAGCATGCAATGTATTGATTTCTTTAGGGGGAGATGGTGCATTGCTTTTGACAGAACATGGAGAGCAGATGCAGTTAGATGCTCCAAAGGGCGAGGTGCAAAATGCAGTTGGTGCAGGAGATTCCATGGTGGCAGGTTTTTTAGCCGGATATATGGAGCATGCTTCCTATGAAGAGGCATTTCAAATGGCAGTTGCAGCAGGAAGTGCCAGTGCATTTTCAGAGCATTTAGCAACCAGAGCGGAGATTGAGCAGATATTGCCTTTACTTCTGGATTCATATCAGATACAATAAAAACAATAATAATGGAAAAGTGAGGAAATAAAAATGGCACAGAACCCGATCGTTACAATCGAAATGGAAAACGGAGATATTATGAAAGCGGAGTTATATCCGGAAATTGCACCAAATACCGTGAACAATTTTATCAGTCTGATCAATAAGGGATTTTATGACGGATTGATCTATCACCGCGTGATCAACGGATTTATGATCCAGGGAGGATGCCCTGACGGAAATGGTATGGGAGGCCCAGGCTATGGGATCAAAGGTGAGTTTGCACAGAACGGTGTGATCAATCAGATGAAGCATACCGCAGGCGTATTGTCAATGGCACGCGCAATGCATCCGAATTCAGCAGGAAGCCAGTTCTTTATCATGCATAAAGACGCACCACATTTAGACGGCTCCTATGCAGCTTTCGGAAAGATTACCGAAGGTATGGATGTGGTAAATAAGATCGCAGAAGTACGCACAGATTACAGTGACCGGCCAATGGAAGAACAGAAGATGAAAAAAGTAACGGTTGAGACGTTTGGAGTAGATTATCCGGAACCGGAGACCGTATAGACATTTTATCATAGAATAAGAGTATGAAAAAAGAGCTGATTCAATTATTAAAAGGAAAAAATGCATATATACAGACCCATGACTTTCCCGATCCGGATGCACTTGCCACAGCCTTTGCATTACAGGAGTATTTGAAATATTACGGGATCGAAGCAACAATCTGCTATGAGGGGAAATTAGAGCGGGCGAGTGCGATCCGTATGCTCGATAACTTTGGGATTCAGGTCAAAGGCGGACAGACCAAGGGAGCATTGCCGGAAGATGCCTGCGTGGTACTGGTGGATTCTCAGAATCAGAATTCCAATGTGACCGATATCGGTGGGCAGAAGTCCGCGTGTATTGACCACCATCCGGTACATCACGAGTGCGAGTATGCCTATCGGGATATCCGGAAAACAGGAGCCTGTGCAACGATCGTTGCGTCCTATTTTGTGGAAGATGGAATCATACCGAAGCCGAATGTTGCCGCAGCACTTGCCTATGCGATCAAGATGGATACTGCGGATTTTACCAGGGGAACGACACAAAAAGATACGGATATGTTTGCCTATCTGTTCCGGTATGCGGATTGGGATCTGGTACAGAATATGTATGCGGATACGCTGGAATTAGCAGATCTGTCTGCCTATGAGGCTGCAATCCAAAGTATTGAAATCTATGACCGGGTAGGTTTTGCATTTATTCCTTTTGAATGTCAGCCGGCATTGATCGCGATGATTTCTGATTTTATGAAAGCATTGGATGGCGTGGATGTTGTCATTGTTTATGCAAGACAGGAGGATGGAATCCGTTTTGCGGTACGCAGTGATGAAAAACGCGTCAATGTAGGTGTCTTATTAAAAGAGATGCTTCACGGTATTGGTGATGGAGGCGGTCACCCTGCGATGGCAGGAGGCTGTATTTCCAAAGAGATTGCCGAACGGCTTGGAGATACATTGCATGAAACGGTAAAACGGCGTTTTATGCAGGGAATACAGGAGATGCGGGATGGAAAATCAATTGAGATGCGTAATGTTTAACCGCGAAGAGTTCCTGATAGAACATCAGTTAGATGCTGATGTTCTGTTTTTATTAGAGGGACTGTATCAATATGGGGTGCGGGTTTTAAATCTGGACGGAAAAACCACAAAAGAGGATATGGAAGAAAAGCTGTTGCAGGCAGGCTATCGGACAGAAGAAACCCTGTTAATAGCGGCAGAGGATGCAACACTGCAAAACGGAAGGGAGATCGGGCTTGCCACGATCGCATTTGTAAATCAGAAGAAAAATGGGCAGACTTATTCTGCGGCAGACATTGTTGTGGAAGGCTTTGAAGAGGTAGATTTTTATTTTTTAGAAAGAATCTACCAGAGAAAACATGGGATTCCGTGGCGTGTGATCGAGACGGAACGGACTTATCTCAGGGAGATGACGGTAGAAGATGTCGAGGCCCTCTATGAAATCTATGCACAGGAGGGAATGACGGATTTTATTGAACCGCTCTGTGAGAAACGGGAGGATGAGATCGCCTATACGAAAGCCTATATTGAAAATATGTATGTCTATTACGGCTATGGAATGTGGCTAGTCTGCGATCGGGAGAACGGAGAGATCATCGGCAGGGCAGGCTTAAATACACAGGAGATCGAGGATGAGATCGTATTGGAAATGGGGTATCTGATACGGCAGGAATATCAAAGACAGGGCTATGCCTATGAAGTCTGTACGGCAATTATGGATTATGCAAAAGAGGCAAGTGGTTTTTCGGAATTGAGCTGTTTAGTAGAGGAAGAAAATCATCCGTCCTTAGGGTTGTTGCAAAAATTGGGATTTTCTTTTCAAAAAGAGGTGGATATCCTCGGAAAACGGATGAAAAGGTATGTTTATGCACTATAGACATTGCTTTTTTATCGTTTTTTTATTATAATTTATTCTATGTTTAGATATGCTGGCGGCGGTTTACAAAAGTATAAATTTAGGAAAAGTTGGTGAGAGAATGGTTGATATTTCTACAGAGAAGTTAGAAGAATTAGAAAATGAAGTGACTTCCCAGAATACAAAGCTTAAAAAAATGGAAGAATTTGTCAGTCCCGATAAGCTCTATCAGGAACTGATCCAGAGTGTGCGTAAATATCATCCATCTGCGGATATTTCCCTGATCGAGAAAGCATATCGGGTAGCAAGAGAGTCACATGAGGGACAGGTGCGTAAATCGGGTGAACCATATATCATCCATCCTTTGTGTGTGGCAATTATTCTTGCCGACTTAGAATTAGATAAAGAGACGATTGTTGCGGGACTGTTGCATGATGTTGTGGAAGATACGGTCATGACGGAAGAGGAGATTGCAAAAGAGTTCAACCCGGATGTGGCATTGTTAGTCGATGGTGTTACGAAGTTGGCACAGTTGTCCTATGATGCAGATAAGGTGGAAAAACAGGCGGAGAATCTGCGAAAGATGTTTTTAGCAATGGCAAACGATATCCGTGTCATTCTGATCAAATTAGCAGACCGTCTGCACAATATGCGTACCTTAAAATATATGACACCGGAGAAGCAGAAGGAAAAGGCAAGAGAGACCATGGATATCTATGCTCCGATTGCCCAGCGACTCGGTATTTCTAAAATTAAGATCGAATTAGAGGATTTATCCTTAAAATATTTAGAGCCGGAAGCATATTATGATTTAGTAGAGAAGATTGCACTGAAAAAGAGTGCAAGAGATGACTATATCCAGAAATTAGTAGAAGAAGTCCGCAGCCATATCACCAATGCGGGCATTGAAGCAGAGATTGATGGAAGAGCAAAGCATTTCTTTAGTATTTATAAGAAGATGGTCAATCAGGATAAGACTCTAGATCAGATTTATGACCTCTTTGCCATTCGGATCATTGTAAAAGATGTCAAGGACTGCTACGCGGCATTAGGAGTCATCCACGAGATGTACAAACCGATACCGGGACGTTTTAAGGACTATATTGCGATGCCAAAGCCGAATATGTATCAGTCACTGCATACAACACTGATCGGACCGGACGGACAGCCGTTTGAGATCCAGATCAGAACCTATGAGATGCATCGGACAGCCGAATACGGTATTGCCGCACACTGGAAGTACAAAGAGGCTTCAAACGGTGGCAATGTAGAGAATCAGGAAGAAGAGAAGTTAAGCTGGCTGCGTCAGATCCTGGAGTGGCAGAGAGATATGTCGGATAACCGGGAGTTCTTAAGTCTGCTGAAAGGGGATCTGGATCTCTTCCAGGAGGATGTTTACTGCTTTACACCAAACGGAGATGTCAAGAATCTGCCGAATGGTTCCACACCGGTGGATTTTGCTTATGCGATCCACAGTGCTGTCGGTAATAAAATGATCGGTGCGAGAGTGAATGGACGGCTTGTAAATATTGATTATAAGATCCAGAATGGTGACAGGATCGAAATCCTGACGTCCCAGAATTCCAAAGGACCAAGCAGAGACTGGCTGAATATTGTAAAAAGTACGCAGGCGAAGAATAAGATCAACCAGTGGTTTAAAAGAGAATTTAAAGAAGATAATATTATCCGTGGAAAGGAACTGATCGGCAATTACTGCCGCAGTAAATCTATAGATCTTGTCAATATACTGAAGCCGAAATACGAGCAGATCGTTCAGCGGAAATATGGGTTCCGTGACTGGGATGCGGTGCTTGCAGCAATCGGACATGGCGGACTGAAGGAAGGTCAGGTTGTAAACCGTCTGCTGGAAGAATATGAAAAGGATCATAAGAAAGAGATCACGGATGAAAATATCCTGGAGAAGATTTCTGAGGCAAATAAGCAGAAAGTGCATATTGCCAGATCCAAGAGCGGAATTGTTGTCAAGGGAATCAATGATATGGCAGTGCGTTTTTCCAAGTGCTGCAATCCGGTTCCGGGAGATGAGATCGTCGGTTTTGTTACGAGAGGAAGAGGTATGTCTATCCACAGGACAGACTGCGTCAATGTGATCAATCTGTCTGCGGCAGAGAGATCCCGTCTGATCACTGCCGAATGGGAAGATCCGGGTGATACGGAAGAGGGAGGGCAGTATCTTGCAGAGCTGAAGCTTTATGCAGACGACAGAAGAGGACTTCTTCTGGATATCACAAAAGTATTTACGGAAGAAAAGATCGATGTAAAGTCCATGAATACGAGAACGAGTAAAAAAGGAACCGCAACGATGGATATGGGCTTTATCGTCCATGGACGTGAGGAGCTGAACCGGGTAATTAAAAAGTTAAGGCAGATTGAAAATGTCATTGATATAGAAAGAACGACAGGCTGATAAGAATGTCAGACAGCCTGAACAGATCAGAGGGGAAAAATATGAAAATTGAGAGATTTGTACTTGGACCGATTGAAACGAACTGTTATGTGGTAGTAAATGAGGATACAAAGGAGTGCTTTGCAGTTGATATGGCATATTGTCCTAAGGCGTATGTGGATCATATCAGGGAGCAGGGATATCAGATGAAGGCACTGTTCCTGACACATGGACATTTTGACCATATTATGGGAATAGAAGATTTTCTGAAAGCATTTGATGTTCCGGTTTATGTCGGCAGAGAGGAACAGCCGTTACTGGCAGATGACAGACTGAATGCTTCATCTATGTACGGATATCATTGTGCATATACAGGAGCAAAAGCTTTGGAAGACGGACAGACAGTTGAATGTGCAGGAACAGAAATTCACGTGATCCATACACCGGGACATACAGTAGGCGGATGCTGCTATTATCTTCCGGAGGATGAAGCACTGTTTTGCGGAGACACTTTGTTTTGTGGTTCGATCGGAAGGACAGATCTTCCTACAGGAAGCAGCCGGGATCTGGCACATTCTATCAGAGAAAAGCTGATGATTCTGCCGGATGAGACAAAGCTGTATCCGGGGCATATGGATGAGTCTACGATTGGCTATGAAAAAGAGATTAATCCTTTTATCTAAAAAAATAACAGAATAGGAAAAGAATGATAGAGATAAAAAGTAAGAAAAATAAATTTACCTATAATGTATATCATGTCACGAAAGCTTTTTTCCCTGAGGAGGAGATCGTGCAGACTGTTGATGAAGAGCAAGAGCCGCTGGTATGGATGCAGTTACCGGGAGGAGCTTGCTTTTCCCTTGCAGAGAGAAGTCTGACGATGGCAGACAGAAAAATGACTCCGGAGGAGGAACAGACAGAAAAGCGGGAAGTGACCCGGCAGGTCTATCGGTTTCTTTCCGAAGAATGCGACAGAGAACTGGCATGGGGAATGCTCACGGGAGTCAGACCTACGAAGCTTGTGATGCAGAAGCTGGAAGACGGAATGGATCAGGCACAGATCAAGAGGTTCCTTGAGGAAGAATACTGTGTTACGAAAGAAAAGGCAGAGCTTGCTTATGAGATTGCGTGCAGGGAAAAGGAGCAGCTTGGAAAGCTGGATGTCAGCGAAGGATTCAGCCTTTATGTCGGGATTCCGTTCTGTCCGAGTATCTGTTCCTACTGTTCTTTCAGTTCTTCTCCGGTCGGCGAGTGGAAAGATAAGATTGATGCCTATCTGGATGCACTGATCAAGGAACTGAAAGCACTTGGCAGGATGGCAGGAGAACGGAAACCGGATACGGTGTATGTCGGTGGAGGAACTCCGACGACACTGGAGGCGGGACAGTTAGATCGTCTTCTCGGAACAATCCGAAACTGTTTTGATCTGTCTGAACTGAAAGAGTTTACAGTGGAGGCAGGCAGACCAGACAGCATTACGAGAGAAAAGCTGGAAGTGATCCGCAGATATCCGGTGACGAGAATTTCTGTCAATCCACAGACGATGCAGCAAAAGACGCTAGATCTGGTCGGAAGAAAGCATACCGTTGAAGAGGTAGAACGCATTTTTTGTATGGCACGAAAGCTTGGATTTGATAACATCAATATGGATCTGATCGCAGGACTTCCGGGCGAGACAAGGGTAGATATGCAGGATACATTGAGAAGAATCAAAGCACTTGCTCCTGACAGTCTGACGGTGCATGCACTGGCAATCAAACGGGCGGCAAAATTCGGGCAGGAGGGCAGAACGATGGATCTGCATTCTGAGATTTCCGGGATGGTAGAGGATGCGGCTGAATGTGCAGAAGAGATGGGGTTAAAGCCGTATTATCTGTACCGTCAGAAAAATATTGCGGGAAATTTTGAGAATGTTGGTTATGCAGAGGTTGACAAAGCCGGAATTTACAATATACTTATTATGGAAGAAAAGCAGACCATCCTGGCAGCAGGAGCAGGAGCTTCGACCAAGCTCGTATTGCCGGAGAAGATTCAGACGGCAGGTGGAAAAAAGACGAATCTGATCCGCATCGAGAATGTGAAAAATATTATGGAGTATATCCATCGTATTGATGAGATGATAGAGCGAAAAGGAGAATGGTTATGGCATTAAAGAGAAAACCGGTTACCGGAATGAAAGATATTCTTCCGGGCGAAATGGAGATCCGGGATTATGTGATCAGTCTGATCAAAGAGACATACAGGACATTTGGATTTTCATCCATTGAGACACCGTGCGTAGAACATATCGAGAATCTTTGCAGTAAGCAGGGCGGAGATAATGAAAAGCTGATCTTTAAGATCTTAAAGCGTGGTGAGAAACTGAAGCTGGCAGAGGCAAAAGAAGAGGCGGATCTGGTAGACGGAGGACTCAGGTATGACCTGACTGTGCCGCTTTCCCGTTATTATGCGAACCACTCCAATGAGCTTCCGGCACCTTTTAAGGCACTTCAGATGGGAAATGTATGGCGTGCTGACCGTCCGCAGAGAGGCCGGTTTCGTCAGTTTATGCAGTGCGATATTGATATCCTTGGCGAGCCATCCAATCTGGCAGAGATTGAGCTGATCCTTGCGACAACAGCACTTCTCGGAAAGCTGGATTTCAAGAATTTTACAATCCGTATCAATGATCGCCGTTTCCTGAAGGCGATGGCAGCTTACAGCGGATTTGCAGAGGAAGATTATGATAATGTTTTTATTACACTGGACAAGATGGATAAGATTGGTCTGGAAGGTGTTGCCGCAGAGCTGAAAGAAAATGGTTATGCGGAAGAGTCAGTTGAGAAATATCTGCAGTTATTCAAGGAGATTACGAATGATGTTGCAGGAGTGCGTTCCTGTAAGGAGAGGCTGGAGGGATTTCTTCCGGCAGAAGCAGCAGATTCACTTGAGAGGATCATTACAAGTGTAGAGAGTGCAAAAGAGGCAGAGTTCCGTATGTTCTTTGATCCGACACTGGTACGTGGAATGTCCTACTATACAGGAACAATCTTTGAGATTTCCATGGATGAGTTTGGAGGTTCCGTCGGCGGAGGCGGTCGTTATGATAAGATGATCGGAAAGTTTACGGGTCAGGATACACCGGCAGTAGGATTTTCCATCGGATTTGAGCGGATTGTCATGCTGCTGATGGAACGTGGATACAAAGTGCCTACAAGTAAGGAAAAGAAAGCATTCCTGATCGAGAAAAATATGCCGCAGGAAGGCATGCTGAAAGTGCTGGCACTTGCAAAGAAAGAGCGTGAAAATGGCCGTCAGGTGATGATCGTGAATATGAAGAAAAATAAAAAGTTCCAGAAAGAGCAGCTTGCAGAGCAGGGATATACAGAGATCACAGAGTGCTACCGTGATTCTGTGGACAGCCTGTAAGACGGTAGAGCAGAGCGAAAAGAAAGAGCTGCGATAGAAAAAGCAGCAATAAAAAGCAGCGATAGACAGAACAGGAAGAAAGTAAAAAGGAAAGGATGAGATACAATGGCTGAATCAATGCAGGGGCTGAAGAGAACTCACCGTTGTGGCGAGTTGTCTGCAGTGAATGTCGGTGAGACAGTGACCATCATGGGATGGGTACAGAAGAACAGAAATAAAGGAGGTCTCGTATTCACAGATGTCAGAGACCGTTCCGGAATTATCCAGGTAGTCTGTGAGGAGGGGACGACAGAACCGGCTCTGATCGAGAAAGCGGCATCCCTCCGTTCAGAGTATGTTGTGGCGATCGTTGGTAAGGTCGCAAGACGTTCGGGAGCTGTAAATGATAAGATTGCAACAGGAGAGATCGAGGTGATCCCAAGTGAACTGAGGATTCTTTCCGAGGCAATGACTCCTCCGTTCCCGATTGAGGAAAATTCAAAGACAAAAGAAGAAATCCGTCTCAAATACCGTTATCTGGATTTAAGAAGACCGGATCTTCAGAGAAATCTTAAAATGAAGAGTCAGGTTATGACGCTGACCCGTCAGTATTTTGCAGAAGAAGGATTCCTTGAAGTGGAAACTCCGATGCTTGGAAAGACAACACCGGAAGGGGCAAGAGATTACCTTGTGCCAAGCCGTGTGCATCCGGGTTCTTTCTACGGTCTTCCACAGTCTCCGCAGCTTTACAAGCAGCTTCTGATGTGTTCTGGCGTGGATCGTTATATCCAGATTGCAAGATGTTTCCGTGATGAGGATCTTCGTGCAGACAGACAGCCGGAGTTTACGCAGATCGATATGGAGTTGTCCTTTGTAGATGTGGATGATGTGATCGATGTCAACGAAAGATATCTGAAGAAACTGTTCCGGGAAGTGCTGGATGTAGAGGTACAGCTTCCGATCCAGAGAATGACCTGGCAGGAAGCAATGGATCGTTTTGGATCAGATAAGCCGGATCTCAGATTTGGAATGGAACTGACGGATGTAAGTGAAGTGGTAAAGGACTGTGGTTTCGGTGTCTTTACAGCAGCACTGGAGAATGGTGGAAGTGTTCGTGGTATCAATGCCAAAGGACAGGGCGGCATGCCAAGAAAGAAGATCGACAAGCTGACAGCATTTGTAAAAGATTACGGTGCAAAAGGGCTGGCATATGTTGCCATTCAGGAAGACGGAACCGTGAAATCTTCTTTTGCCAAGTTTATGACAGAGGAGCAGATGCAGGCACTGATCGCAGCAATGAACGGAGAAGCAGGAGATCTGCTGTTATTTGCTGCTGATAAAAATAAAGTAGTATGGGATTCACTGGGAGCATTGCGTATAGAGCTTGCGAAGCAGCTTGAACTCCTTGATAAAAATGAATATCGTTTTGTATGGATCACAGAGTTCCCGCTTCTTGAGTGGAGCGAAGAGCAGAACCGTTTTGTTGCGATGCATCATCCATTTACGATGCCGATGGAAGAAGATCTTCAGTATATTAAGTCTGATCCGGGCAGGGTACGTGCAAAAGCATACGATATCGTCCTCAATGGAAATGAGATCGGCGGAGGAAGTGTCAGAATCTTCCAGGATGACATTCAGGAGAAGATGTTCCATGCACTTGGATTTACAGATGAGCAGGCATACAGCCAGTTCGGTTTCCTGTTAGATGCATTTAAATACGGAGTTCCACCGCACGCAGGACTTGCTTACGGACTGGACCGTCTGGTGATGCTGATGGCAAAGCAGGACAGTATCCGTGACGTAATTGCATTCCCGAAGATCAAGGACGCATCCTGTCTGATGACGGAAGCTCCTACGCCGGCAGATACAAAGCAGTTGGAGGAGCTGGGACTGGAAGTTGTCACAGAAGAAAAATAAAAGTTCTCTTCAGGATGAATCAGGCTGAGAATGAGAATGTGAGAAAGAAAATAAAAATCTTCTTGACAAATGAAGTAAGGAAGACTAGAATAGAGTTCATCAAAAGCAAAAACCGATGAGGAAGAGAAGTAAGTTTTAAAAGAATTTGTAGAGAGCAGCAGGTGGTGGGATTGCTGTAAGGATTTTAATTCCGAATGGACTTTCGAGGGTGGCCTGAAATGAAAAGAGTAGGAGTCGCCGGGAACCGAACCCGTTATCAATCAGGAGCGTATGTTAGTACGTGAGAAAGTGGACGCAGGTCAATTTGAGTGGTACCGCGATAGTAAAGAAATTTATTACCGTCTCAAGCATTTCGCTTGAGGCGGTTTTTTGTTGCATCAGCCGGAAATGAAAGCCTGTATCCAAGATCGGCTCCTTTGCTTTTGCAGAAAATGAAAAGAAAAAAGGAGACAAAGTATTATGAAGAAAAGAATTTTAGCAGTAGTTTTAGGTGCGGTAATGGTAATGAGCCTGGCAGGATGCGGCTCAGGAACATCAGGAGAGGATAAAAAAGCTTCCTCCGATGGAGAAAAGACTTATACGATCGGAATTTCCCAGTTTGCAGAGCATGGTTCACTGGATAACTGCAGGGAAGGATTCCTTGAAGGGCTGAAAGAAGAGGGAATTGAAGAGGGTAAGAACCTGACAGTTTCTGTAAAGAATGCAGCGGCAGATCAGGGTACAGCAAAGCAGATCAGTGATTCATTTGTATCCGATAAAGTGGATCTGATCTGTGCAATCGCAACTCCGAGTGCACAGGCAGCATACAATTCAGCGATGGATTCAGAAATCCCGGTTGTTTATACAGCAGTCACAGACCCGGTTGCGGCAAAGCTTGCAAAAGATGACGGAACAGCAGTCGGAAATGTAACAGGAACGAGTGATGAGCTTCCGATCAAGGCACAGCTTGAAATGATCCGTGAGATGATGCCGGATGCAAAGAAGATCGGTATCCTTTATACGACAAGTGAGGCAAATTCCGTATCCGCTCTTGCAAAATATGATGATCTTGCAGGAGACTATGGATTTGAGATCGTAGAAAAAGGTATTAGCCAGACCGCAGATATTTCTCTTGCGGCAGATGAACTTCTCGGAGAAGTTGACTGCCTGACGAACCTGACAGACAATACAGTTGTAGCTTCTCTGGCAACGATCCTTGACAAGGCAAATGCAAAGAAAATTCCGGTATTCGGAAGTGAGATCGAACAGGTGAAGATCGGATGTCTTGCAGCAGAAGGACTGGATTATGTGGCACTTGGAAAGCAGACGGGAAAGATGGCAGCCAAGATCCTGAAAGGTGAGAAGAAAGCATCTGATATGCAGTTTGAGACAATTACAGAACCTGGTTTTTATGTAAATAATGAAGTAGCGAAGAATCTCGGAATCACAGTTCCGGAGGATCTTCAGGACAAAGCTGTAGAAAGCTTTGATGAGATTACAAAATAATGAAAGAATCCGGAGGCGTAGAGTGATGGGGATTTATATAACAATATTGGAGCAGGGGCTGATTTATGGAATACTCGCCCTTGGAGTATACATAACATATAAGATTCTGGATTTCCCGGATCTGACAGTGGATGGAAGTTTTCCGCTGGGAGCAGCACTGACTGCAACAATGATCACGAAAGGTGTGAACCCGTATCTCACACTTCCGGCATCATTTCTGATCGGTGTTCTTGCCGGGATCTGTACCGGTCTGATCCATGTGAAATGTAAGGTGCGTGATCTGCTGTCCGGTATTATTATGATGACAGCATTATGGACGATCAACCTCCGGCTGGCAGGAACGGCAAATGTACCGATCTTTGGCGAGGACAGTATTTTTGACAATGCAGCCGTAAATGGGATCTTTCAGGGAGGAGTATCCTCGTATAAGGTTCTGGTGATCGTTCTGATCATTGCGGTAGTAAGCAAAGTCCTTTTAGATCTTTATATGAAGACAAAGTCGGGATTCCTTCTCCGTGCAGTCGGTGATAATGAAGTGCTGGTCACTTCTCTTGCAAAAGATGAGGGGAATGTCAAGATCCTCGGACTTGCGATCGCCAATGGACTGGTTTCCCTGGCAGGATCTATTTTCTGTCAGGAACAGAGAGTTTTTGAAATTTCCAGTGGTACAGGTGCCATTGTTATCGGACTTGCGAGCGTGATCATCGGAACAAGCCTGTTCAAGAATTTTTCATTCCTGAAAACCACAACGGCTGTTCTGATCGGTTCCATTATTTATAAAGCCTGTGTTGCTGCAGCCTTAAAGTTTTTTGAGCCGCAGGATATGAAACTGATCACGGCAGTTTTATTCCTTCTGATTCTGGTGATCGGAAGAGACAGAAAGAAGAAGGTGAAGAAAAATGCTTGAATTAAAGAAAATCGATAAATATTATAATCCCGGAACAGTCAATGAGATGTGCCTGTTTGACGGATTTGACCTGACGGTAGCAGACGGAGAGTTTGTATCGGTTGTGGGAAGTAACGGTTCAGGAAAAACCTCGATGCTGAATATCCTCTGTGGAAGTATTCCTGTAGATGGCGGAAAGATCCTGATGAATGGGAAAGATATTACAAATAAAAAGGAATTTAAAAGAAACCGTAACATCGGACGTGTATATCAGAACCCATCGATGGGAACCTGCCCGTCGATGACCATTCTGGAGAATATGTCTCTGGCAGATAATAAAGGAAAATTCTTTGGACTTGGTGCAGGAATCAATAAGGCGAGAAGAGAAGAGTACCGGGAAATGTTGAGCCAGCTAGGCCTGGGACTGGAAAATAAAATGGATGTAAAAGTCGGAGTACTTTCCGGTGGACAGCGTCAGGCAATCGCACTTCTGATGTCAACCATGACACCCATTGATTTCCTGATCCTGGATGAGCATACAGCAGCACTTGATCCAAAGACAGCAGAGCTGATCATGGAACTGACAGATAAGATCGTCAGAGAAAAGCATCTGACAACCATCATGGTTACTCATAACCTGCGTTATGCGGTAGAATATGGGAACCGTCTTCTGATGATGCATCAGGGCGGGATTGTGATGGATTTAAAGGGAGAAGAAAAAGCACATCTTGAGGTGGAGCAGATCCTGGATAAATTTAATGAGATCAGTATTGAATGTGGTAACTAGGTCTTTCATAAAAAAGTAGCTTTCCACAAAAATAAAAAGACGGGAACAGCGGATTGGCTCTGCTGTTCCCGTCTTTTTCGCGTATCATTTCTATAGTGTGATAATAGAAATGGTTCTTTTGTGCTGTGAAAGGTTATTCGTCCCAGCCTTCGTAAAAACGGATATTGACAGAAATATTGCGGATCAGTTCATCTTCGGCAAGGAGAATATCTTCCGGATCGGAGACATGAGGAAGAATCGGCTCGTCCTCTTCGAGTTCTACCGTGATCCAGGTTCTGGCAGCTTCATTTGCGTTGTCGATGGCATCATCCAGTGTCTCACCGGATGCTTCGCAGAACTCAAGATCAGGAAAGTAAGCAGCGTATCCTCCGTCAGTTTTCTTTTTAAATACAGCGGGATATATAAATTTCATGAATCATACCTCCTAAAATGATCTATGGTAAAGAAAAAAGCACTTGAAGTCTTTCGGGAACTCAAATGCCTTCAGAGCGACAGACGGGGTTCGAACCCGCGACCCCAACCTTGGCAAGGTTGTACTCTACCAACTGAGCCACTGTCGCATATTGCTCCGACGAACAATAAATATATTACTATATCGTGGAAAAATTGTCAATATTTTTTTGTGAAAAAAATATTTTCTTAATAGTTTAGGCTTTTTAAGAAGAAAAAATCATGGTATACTTAGAGCGTTAAACTGAAGCGTTCAGAATTTTGATGAAAGAGGTGTAGTTCATTGAATACGATTAAAGTTGCAATCCTCGGTCTTGGTACTGTAGGGACAGGTGTATATAAACTGATCCAGAAGAGAGCGGATGTGATGGAAAGAACGGCCGGTGCGAAGCTGGAAGTAAAGAAGATCCTTGTGCGGAATATGCAGAAAAAGCGTGAAGGTGTGGAGCAGGAGCTTCTTACGGATAACTGGAAAGAGATTCTTGAGGACGATGAAATCTCTGTCGTGATCGAAGTGATGGGTGGACTTGAGCCTGCAAAGACGATGATCCTGGAGGCACTGGAAGCCGGGAAGAATGTAGTTTCTGCGAATAAAGATCTGATCGCAGAGGAAGGGCATGTCCTTCTTGATACAGCACAGAAGAATCAGGTGGATTTCTTATTCGAGGCGGCGGTAGCAGGAGGCATCCCGATCATCCGTCCGTTGAAGCAATGTCTGGCAGCCAATGATATTTCAGAGATAGTTGGGATTGTGAACGGTACGACCAATTATATCCTTACCAAGATGACAGAAGAGGGAATGGATTTTGCAGATGCACTGAAAAAGGCACAGGAACTTGGATTTGCAGAGGCAGACCCTACTGCGGACGTGGAAGGACTGGATGCGGGAAGAAAAGTGGCGATCATGGCATCCATCGCATTTCATTCCAGAGTTGTATTCTTTAATGTACATACAGAAGGAATTACGAAGATTACGGCAAGGGATATTGCATATGCAAAGGAATTTGACAGCGTCATCAAGCTTCTGGGTGTTGCACATAATACAGAAAATGGAATCGAGGTCGGAGTCTATCCGATGATGATCCGGAAAGAGCATCCACTTGCTTCTGTACGGGATTCTTTCAATGCAGTTTTTGTTCATGGAGATGCAGTGGATGATGCCATGTTTTACGGAAGGGGTGCAGGTGAATTTCCGACAGCCAGTGCCGTAATGGGCGATGTGATTGATGTGGTAAGAAATATCGGATATGGCTGTACGGGAAGGATCAGTTGTACCTGCTATAAAGATCTGCCGATCAAGGAATTTGGTCAGGTGAAGAACAAGTTCTTTATCCGTATGCAGGTCGCAAATGAACCGGGAGTACTTGCCGCTATTGCAGAGGTATTTGGAGACCATAAAGTAAGTATTACGAGGGTAGTCCAGGAACATTCTGCACCGGAAGCAGCAGAGCTGGTGATCGTGACGGAGCGTGTGAAGGAATGCAATATGCAGGAGGCGCTGAAAGCACTGATGGAGATTCCGAGTATCCAGGAGATCAGCAGTATTATCCGAGAGTATTAAAGGAATCAGAGTGTATTAGAAAGAACCGGATGACCGGTACAGAAAAGGACTGTGCGGGGAGCGTTGCAGGAAAAGAGTGGAAGAGAACGGAGGTGTACGGATGGAACGGAGAAGTCAGCCGATCGGTTTTATGATCAAGCAGATCAATAATGTATTTGAAAAAGAGTTGAATGAAAAGGTGAAAAAGCTGGGGCTTACTTCTTCCCAGTGTGCAGTACTCGATTACTTATTTCATACCAGTAAAGATGAGATAAGCCAGCGGGATGTAGAACGTCACCTCAGTCTGAAAAATCCAACGGTGACCGGGCTTTTGAAGCGGTTGGATGAAAAGGGATACATTCTCTGTGTTCCAAATGCAAAAGATAAAAGAAAGAAAAATATTTACCTTACGGAGAAAGCCTATGATATACAAAGGCGGATGGAGGCAGAGCGGAGAAAGCTGGATCGGGAACTGACCCGCGGGATGAGCAAAAGAGAAGTAGATGCACTGATGAGAAATCTGGAAAAGCTTCTATATAATGTTGCTGATCCGTGAAAGAAGTATTGAGCTTATGGCAGAAAAGAAAGACTGAAAGACAGGAGAACAGAATGAGTTACGCAGATAAAGTATTTATAAATATGTGCAGGGATATTATTGAAAATGGAACCAGCACAGAAGGCGAAAAAGTCCGTCCGAAATGGGAAGACGGCACAGCAGCTTATACAATAAAAAAATTCGGAGTAGTGAACCGGTATGACCTTTCAAAGGAGTTCCCGGCACTGACATTACGCAGGACAGCAATCAAGAGTTGTGTAGATGAGCTTTTATGGATCTGGCAGAAAAAGTCAAATAATGTGCATGAACTGAAAAGTCATATCTGGGATAGCTGGGCAGATGAAAATGGTTCTATTGGAAAGGCCTATGGTTATCAGATGCAGGTGAAGCATCAGTATAAAGAGGGGATGATGGATCAGGTAGACAGAGTTTTATATGATCTGAAAGAAAATCCCTACAGCCGCAGGATCATGACGAATCTTTACGTGCATGAAGATCTGCATGAGATGAATCTGTATCCGTGTGCATACAGTATGACGTTTAATGTAACGAAAGAGGAGGGCAGTGAACAACTGACTCTGAACGGAATTTTAAACCAGCGTTCGCAGGATGTGCTGACAGCAAATAACTGGAATGTATGCCAGTATGCTGTTCTGCTGCATATGTTTGCACAGGTATGTGGCATGAAAGCAGGGGAACTGGTTCATGTAATTGCAGACGCACATATTTATGACCGGCATATTCCTCTGATCGAGGAACTGATCTCAAGAGAGCCTCTTCCGGCACCGAAATTCTGGCTGAATCCGGAAGTGAAAGATTTTTATGATTTTACGCCGGATGATGTAAGGCTGGAAGATTATGAAACGCATCCGCAGATTAAAAATATTCCGGTTGCGATTTAGGGTTAAGGAGGAAGAGGACAGATGAAAGCAATCGTAGCAGCAGATAGGAATTGGGGAATCGGATATCAGAACAGATTACTGGTGAGCATTCCGTCTGATATGAAGTTTTTTCGACAGACTACCACAGGACACGTTGTAGTTATGGGTCGAAAGACACTGGAAAGTTTCCCAAATGGACTTCCACTTAAAAATCGTACGAATATTGTGCTTACTGCAAATAAGGATTATGCAGTGAAAGATGCGATTATCGTACATTCTGAAAAAGAATTATTGGAAGAGCTGAAGAAGTATGATACCGACGAGATTTATGTGATCGGAGGCGAAAGCGTATATCGTATGATGCTTCCATATTTGGATACAATTTATGTAACAAAGATCGACCATGCATTTCAGGCGGATACATTTTTCCCGAATCTGGATGAACTGGAAGATTGGGAAATGACAGAGGAAGGTGATGAGCAAACCTGCTTTGACCTGGAATTTGCATTTACCAGATATGAGCGTCGATAGGAAGAAAGGTGCAGGATTGAAGAAAAGAAAAATCTGTAGTGTACTCATCGCAGGGATTCTGTCGGTGGGAATGATTTTGACGGGATGCGGAGCAGGACAGCCAGGAGGACAGTCACAAAAAAAGGTAACAGAAGCTGAGAAAAAGCTTAAGGTTGTTACGACAATTTTTCCTCAATATGATTTTGTACGTCAGATCGCAGGAGATCAGGTGGAGCTTCAGATGTTATTGAAGCCGGGCGAGGAAACCCATTCTTATGAGCCGACACCCCAGGATATCATAGCGATCCAGAACTGTGACCTGTTCATTTATGTCGGAGGAGAAAATGATGCATGGGTGGAGGATATCCTGGAGTCCATGCCAGATAATGGCCGAAAGACATTGAAACTGACGGACTGTGTGGATACAGTGGAAGAAGAGCAGAAAGAAGGCATGAAGGAAGAACGTGATCATGACCATGAAGACGGACAGGATCAGGATTCCCATGATGAGGAGTCACATTCCGTCCATGAGATTGATGAGCATGTATGGACTTCACCTGTAAATGCGGAAAAGATCGTGGAAGTGCTGGCAGATCAACTGGAGGAACTGGATCAGAAAAATGCAGCAGTTTATAAAGAAAATGCCGCGGAGTATGAAGAAAAACTTCAGGAACTGGACGGGCAGTTCCGGGAAGTAGTTGAGAATGCAGATTCCAGACTGCTTATTTTTGGAGACCGGTTTCCGTTCCGGTATCTGGCAGAAGAATACGGACTGGATTATTATGCTGCATTTTCGGGCTGTGCATCGGATACAGAGCCAAGTGCGGCAACAATGGCATTTCTGATCAATAAAGTAAAAGAAGAAAAAGATGCGGCAGTTTTTGCATACACTGCCAAATTTGATGGAGCAGAGCTTACTGCAGATACGATTGAAGTCACAGATGCAGAAATTGAAGAAGCATATGCGCAGGTTGATGATACACTTCTTACAGTCATCCGCAAAGCAAAAGACAATATCGAAAGTTATCATGCAAAACAGCGTCAGAACAGCTGGTTTGACAGTAAACCGGACGGAACCATTCTTGGGCAGAAGATCACTCCGCTTCACAGAGTCGGCGTGTATGTGCCGGGAGGAAAGGCAGTTTATCCGTCTTCGGTACTGATGAATGTGATGCCGGCAAAGGTTGCCGGTGTGGATGAGATCATCATGGTAACGCCTCCTGGAAAAAATGGAAAAGTAAGTCCGAATACACTGGTTGCAGCCAAAGAAGCCGGTGTGAATAAGATCTACAAGGTCGGCGGTGCACAGGCAATTGCAGCCCTTGCATACGGAACAGAGAGTATCCCGAAGGTT
>OLVO01001856.1_pt1 | contig 20657 bp, 17 predicted proteins | sample 1672571 | NCBI WGS metagenome assembly OLVO01 (sample SAMEA3136700, study PRJEB25190) | human gut metagenome | biome: human gut; feature: human-associated habitat; material: faeces | place: Austria | collected 2013
ACCAGGACGAAATGGTAGACTGCGGCAGGCCGGAGCGCTCGGCAAGCTGATACTCCGTCCAGCCTCTGGCCTCCCGGTTTTTTCGGATCATCCCCAATATATCTGTCACGTGCTTCACCGCCTACGACTTTTCGTTTATTATACTTTGAAAAATCGTTGCATTTTAATCATAAATGTCGTATTATTTACTACGACATTAATTACCCCTTTAAAGGAGGCAGCAAACCCGCATGGAGCACGAAACCAACAGACGCTTTGAGGCATGGCTGGATGACGAGCGCTGCGTCATATCCTTTCACAGCATTCCGGATGCCCGTTATTTTACTGCGCCGGAACCCATCTTCTGGCCTGCAATCCTCGAACTCGTCCTGAGCGGATACCGGATCCAGTAAATATTTAGGGAAATTTAAGAGATTTCAGGGAAAAGCTGTGGTATACTGGAAGAAAAATAAGGAGGAATGCATCATGAAACGCTGTCTGATTCTCATGCTGCTGCTCGGCCTGCTCCTGACCGGCTGCCGGAAGCAGACGCAGCCGGAGCAACTGCCCGCTGCGGAGACAATTGACACACAAGCCAACACCGAACCCGCTGCACAGACACCGGAGCAGACGCTGACGCTCGGTATGATCGACTTTGACTCGGAAAAGAGCGTGCTCCGCAGTATGATCCAGAGCTATAATTTCTCCGGCGCACCGTTCAGAATCGAAATCCTCAACTACGCAGACGGTGCGGAAAGCCGCGCGGACGCTGTGACGCGCATGACGACGGAGCTGCTGGCCGGGAATGTGCCAGATCTGCTCGATTGCAGCGATCTGAGCGGCGCGCAGTACGCGGGCTACGCGAAAAACGGCATTCTGCTGCCGCTGGACGGGATGCCGGACGCGGAGCTTCTGTCCGGTATTCTGAAGCCGTGCTATGTGGACGGGAAGCTTTATTCCATCGTCGGAGCCTTTGCGCTCGACCCGCTGTTCGGCCCGGCGGAGAAGCTCGGCGCGTCGCTGGAAACGTCGGTCGAGGACGTGCTGCTCGGCGCGGTCCCGGACGTCAGCTTTTTCTGGGGCGGCGAGGACCTGCTCAGCGTTTACTGCCGCCATGCGGCGGAGCAGTATCTGGACTATGATACACAGACCGCCTCCTTCGAGAGCGAGAAATTTTTGAATATTCTGACGGCCTGCGCGGCCATTTCTTCCGCGGCGCCTGCCCCGGACAGCATCATGCAGCAGCCGATGCGCTCCGCCGCAATGTACCGGTCCATGCAGATTTCCTGGTACCAGCAGACCGGCGGCGCGTTCCGTGTGCTTGCCCTCGACTCGGACGGCGGGACGGCATATCAGCCGGTTCTGCAGCTTGGCGTCTGCGTCGGCTCCGCCATGCGGGAAGCGGCGGAGGAGGCGCTGCGGAATATGCTGCAGGAAGACTTCCAGCTGACCATTGCAGACGCGTTCCCCGTCAACCGCGCCGCGCTGCGCGAGCTGATGCAGAAGGAGATCGAAGCGCAGAAGGCCGAGCAGCAGACGGCCATCCGAGAGGAGGGCCGCGTCGAGATTGGAGAAGCGGGCGATCTTGCGTTCCTGTTTGATGAAGCTGCCGCGGATGATCTGATGAATGTGCTGGAGCACGCCGACTGCCGTTCCTGCGGCAATCAGGAGATTCTGAAGATCATCCTTGACGAGGCGGACGCCTTTTTCAAGGGCCGGAAAACCGCGCAGGAGGCGGCACAGGTCATGGACAGGCGCGCGGCGCTGTTTATCGCGGAAGCAGGATGATACAGTCGGGCGGCAGCGGATATGCCGCCCGGTTCTTTCTGTTGACAACCGTAATCAAATGTGCTATGTTATGATTACAGACGTAAACAACAGGAGGGCGACACGGTGAACAGAATCGATCTGACACAAGCGGAATGGCAGCTTATGGAGAAGCTCTGGGACCACGCGCCGCAGACCGGGCGTGAGCTGACGGAGGCGATGGCGGCGCAGACCGGCTGGAACCGCTCGACGACGCTGACGCTTCTGCGGCGGCTGATGGAGAAGGGAGCGGTGCGCTGTGACGCGCAGGGACGCAAAAACGTCTTTTATCCCGCCGTCCGCCGCGAGGATGCAGCCGCGCAGCAGACGCGTGATCTGCTTGGCCGCGTGTATAAGGGGAGCCTGAGTATGCTCGTCAGCGAGATGACGAAGCGCGAGGCGCTCCCACAGCGCGAGATCGACGAGCTGCACGCACTGCTGCAGGAGATGGAGGAGAAAAAGCACCATGACTGAATGGTTTGTTTCGTCCGCCGTGTTGGCGGCGCTGCTCATCGGCGCACACTATCTGCTGCGCGGGAAAATCAGCGCAAGATTGCAGTACGCGCTCTGGCTGGTGCTGCTCGTGCGGCTGCTGCTGCCGCTTTCCGTCGGGAAAACCGCCGTCAGCGTGGCAAATCTCCTGCCGGAGGCCGAACCGGCCGCTGTCATACAGGCGGAACCTGCCGCTGTGCCGCCCGCACAGGCGGCCAGTACACCGGAACCGGCTGCGCCCGCAGCGCCGGTGCAGACGCCCGCACAGCCGGTGCAGCGTCCGGCATCCACGCCTGCGCAGGCGGAAACGGGCAGCGCAGAACCGGAAAAATCTGCGCAGAAGCCCGCCGTTTCCGTGTGGAAGATATTCATGCTTGTATGGGCCTCCGGCGCGGCTTTGCTGGGGCTGTGGTTCCTGTTCTGCAATCTCCGGTACGGACGGCAGCTGCGGGCGGGCGTTCTGCGCGCGATCGCGCCGAAGGAGGGCCGTCCGGCTGTCCGGCTGACGCGGACTGCGCTGTCGCCGTGCCTGTTCGGGCTTTTCCCGCCCGCGATTTACGTGACAATGGACTGCGCGCAGGACGAGCAGCTGCTGCACCACTGCGCGGAGCACGAATATACGCATTATCTCCACCGCGACCACATCTGGGCCGTCCTGCGCGGCGTGTGCCTCGCGCTGCACTGGTTCAACCCGCTGGTGTGGTGGGCAGCGGCGCTTTCCCGCACCGACGCGGAGCTCTTCTGCGACGAGGATACCGTCCGCCGTCTCGGCGAGGACGTGCGTGCAGACTATGGCCGTTCGCTCATCCGCATGACGTGCCGCGAGCGGGTCGATCCCCTCAGCGCGGCGACAACAATGTCGGGGCGCGGCGGACAGCTCAAAACGCGCATCATTTCCATCACAAAGCACCCGAAAACCGCAATTCCCGTTCTGATCCTCGTGCTTCTGCTCTGCGCCGCGGCAGTCGGCTGCACCATGACCGGCGCGAAGGATGCCGCGCCTGCACAGCAGACGCCGGAAAGAACGGAGACCACGCCAGAGGAACTGGAAGCAACGGCAGATACACGTGAGGAGCCGGAAGCGGCGGTGGAATTCACCACCACACAGGACACGGTCACGCTCAGTGTCCCGACACGATACGAAAACGAAATCACTGCGGACGATTCGTTTATGATTGAAGCGCCGGAGACCGGCGAGCATGACCTGGACGATGTGCTGTTCTCCTTCTACGACAAAAGTCAGGCATCAGAAGACCGCCTCGGCCTCGTCTGGGCGATCCGCGCGTTCAAGTTTGAAGACCCGGCGGAGCTGGTCAAGGACGGCGCAGACCGATGGGTCGAGGAAAATCTTATGGCGCTGAACACGCATCTGCTCGGCACACGCGGCAGCACGGCATATTATTTCTTCTGCCTGAGCCCGTCGGACAAGGCGGTACGGCAGTATGACAGTTCGGACACAGCGGCGGTCAGCTCGTATTACCAGCACGCAGCCGACGGCTTGGATATCTTAAAGGATTTTGTTGTCCGCAACGGCCTTGCGCCGGTGGAGGGCGCGGTCGACTGGGAGGCGTGGTATCAGGAATTCATTCTGCCGCGCATTGAGGCCGAAACGGACCCCGCCGCGGACGCGGCATGGTTCGCCGCGCGCGAGCCGGTGGAGCAGTGGCCCGAATTTACCGTGAACGGCACGTCGATCTATGATCTGACGCTGGACGATATCCAAAATGTTTACGGCACATATGAACGCATTTACCACTGGATGGACATCCATACGTCCTATTATGACATCGTGCAGTTTGCGGACGGCTCGCAGGCCGCGGGCTGGATGAGCAAGGACGGCACGATCCACTATCCGGACGCCGCATATCTGCGGCTGGATGCCGGGGTTGAGGTCTGCGGCATTCCGTTTGGTGCGGATTACCGCGAGGCGGCGAACCGCTTCCCGCGCGACACCGAGCCGGTACTCGAACAGGTCGACGAACACACGGCGCGGCTGATGCTCGGCGGCGAGATCCTGTACATGGGCAAATACAGCTACATCGAGTACACGGACGGCGCTGCAACAACGCTTGTCGTGAGCGACGAGACGCTCATGACGTTCTACATTGAAAACGGCGTGATCGCCGCCGTCAGCTGGATGGCGCCGGAGGAGTCCATGCGGCTGCCGGTCACGGAGGAATGGGTGCAGCAGCGCATGACGATCGACCCGAGCCGTCTGACGGATGAGAACCTGCTAAGCATTCTGATCGGCCCGGAGATCGCGCTTGTCAATAACGGATTTACGTTCGATTCGCCCGCAGACTTGTCGTCAGAGAAGCTGTTTATGCTGTTTCTGTACTGGTCGGTCGATTCCACGCGCGATAATTACAAGCAGGCCGACGGGAAGTATCACTTCACGCAGGACTTTATCAACGGCATCCTCTCACATTATTTCCGCACCGGCAGCTTCACGTTTGACATTACGCAGTGCAGAAACTACGACGCATCGGAAGGCACGGCGGTCATCGAGAACGTATCCGGCTTCGGCGGCGGCCCGGATCTGCGCATTGCGGACGTGCAGGTGCTGGAGGGCAGCACCGTACAGGTCACGGCGGATTTTTATAACGCCAACCCGTTTTTTGACAACAGCGGCGGTGAGATTCGCTATGCGCGCAAGGTCTATACGCTCGAATTTTACAACAGCGGCGCACTGTTCCAGTCGGCGCGGTTCGCGGCACTGCCGGAGGATGACCTGCGCACGGCCCTGCAGCTGCACACCGGCGAAACGACGGACGATCTGACCGAACTGTTCTGGACGTATGACAGCCAGAACCGCAATCTGTTAGGCAGTCTGCCGAGCGGCAATTGGACAGCGCTGCCGCTGACCGAAGACGCGTGGGATGGACTTTCCCTGTTCGTCTACGAGCGCTGGGCGCGCGAAAACAACTGGCCGCTGACGATCAGCGAGACGGATTTCGACCATACGCTCGAACGCTATTTCCCGCTGGGCCGGTACGGCTGGGAGGATCGCAGCTCACACTATCTCACCTATCAGGATGGAACCTATACCCGCACCATCAATGACAACCACGGCGCGCGGTACTGTTATCTGAAACGCATCTCCTGCATGGCAGACGGAAGCTTCCAGCTGGTGTTCCGCTGTCTCGACGTGCCAGAGCTCACGGAGTACGCGGACGCGTCTGCGGACGTGCGCGCGGTCTATGACCACGCGGGCGCGGAGGAGCTTCAGCCGCAGGAATTCCGTCGGGCCGTGTATCGCGCGTTCGCCGACGGCGTCATTCCCACCGGAAACAGCATGACGGAGCTGACCGTGACCGTCCGCCTGACCGGCGAAGCGCGGTATCCGTTCCAGTTCCTGTCGGCCTCTGCATAAATCTGGCGTGTTCTACCCTTAAGCAGCCGCTCCTGTTTCCACAGGGGCGGCTGTTTGGGAAACAGTTTCGAGAAAAAGGTTGACAAATGTAGCCCTATATGTTATGATGGGTCTACAAAAGTAAACCAAGGAGGAATATCCTGTGCAATTATGCCAAAGCGAATGGACCGTGCTGCAAAGCCTGTGGGAGCGGCAGCCGCAGACGCTCATGCAGCTGGTGGAGGATTTGAAGCTCCGCGCCGGATGGTCGGCCAGCACGAGTAAGACCATGGCCGCCCGCATGACGGAAAAGGGCCTTCTGCGCTACGAGGGCAAGCCCCGGCGCTATTACCCGAACGTCACCCGCGAGGAAGCCGGGCTGGAGGAAACCGAGCAGCTGCTTTCCCGCGCGTTCGGCGGGAAGCTCGGCCTGCTGGTCAGCAATTTCGCTGACCACGGAAAAATCGGAAAGGACGAGCTGGACGAGCTTTACGCCATTCTGGACAGGGCTGCGGGCCGCGAGGAATAGGGGAGGGGAACTATGCTGGAACTTCTCATTTCATCGACTGTTCTGATCCTTGCGCTGACCGCGCTTCGATTTTTCCTGCGCGGGAAACTCAATCCGCGCCTGCAATACGCGCTCTGGCTGCTCGCCGCGCTGCGGCTTTTGCTGCCGGTCTCGCTGGTCAGAAGCCCGGTCAGCGTGATGAACGCCGTCCCGGACGTGCCCGCCGCCGTGCAGCGGCTGACTGCTCCGGAAAATCGCCGTGCCCCGCAGACGGACAATACGCAATCCCCGGTGCAGACTGCCTCTGAGACGGAGACTGCGCCCACAGAGGCGCAGATGCAGCAGACGGGCAGCACGATTTTGAAACTCGTCTGGCTGACTGGCGCGGCAGCGATGGCGCTGGCCGTTCTGGCGCAGAATCTGCTGTTTCTCCGGAGACTGAAAAGAATCCGGCGGCCGTTTGCCTGCCCGGAAAGCCCGGTTCCGGTCTGGGTGGCGTCCGGACTGCCGTCGCCGTGCCTCGCGGGGCTGTTCAGGCCTGAAATTTATCTCACGCCCGAAGCGGCGCAGAACCCGGAGACACGCCAATTCGTCCTTCGTCACGAGCTGGCGCATTATCACGCGCGGGATCAGCTCTGGAGCCTCCTGCGCCTCATCTGCCAGTGCCTGTACTGGTTCGACCCCTTCGTGTGGCTTGCCGCGGCGCTTTCCCGGCGCGACTGCGAGCTGGCCTGCGACGAGCGGGTGCTGAAAGACCTCGACTCCGGCAGCCGGGTAAGCTATGGCCGCGCGCTGCTCAGCCTTGTCGCGTCGAAGCGGGCGCGGGGCCAGCTGCTGTCCTGCGCGACGACGATGCAGCTGGGCCGAAAGAGCCTCAGAGAGCGCATCACGCTTATCGCGAAAAAGCCGAAAATGGCGGCGTATACCCTCGTTTTTGTGCTGGTCTTAAGTCTTGTTCTGACGGCCTGCACGTTTACCGGCGCGCCCGTGCAGCCGGAGCCGGAACCTGTACCGGAACCCGTACAGACAGAACCGGAGCCGATACAGCCGGAGGAACCGCCGGCTGATGCAGAAGCGCCCCAGCCCGTCGAGGATGACCCGGAGGCAGACTTCCAGATGGCGTTTCCGATGCTGAATTACGCGTCGTTCCAGCGCTATCTGGACGAGCACCCCGAGACGCTGGACAGCGGCTGGGAGCATATCCGCATCAACGAAGCGGGCTTCGACGACGCGGGCACGAGCATCGAGACGCAGCAGGGCGATCAGGTGCTGGCCGTCGATGCGGAATACGGCATTGTGCTCGTGCGCATCACCGGCGACGGCTATCGCGGCGTGCTGGCCATCTGCCGGTACCCGGAGCTTCTGCGGCTGGAAATGGCTTCGACCTATGGCACGGAAGGGGAATTGGCGGGCAAGATCGCGTCCGACCACGGCGGCATCCTCGCCATGAACGCTAACGGCTTCCAGGACCCCAACGGCAAGGGCAACGGCGGCCAGCTTGCGGGTTGGTGCATGGCACAGGGCGAGGAACACGGCTATCACTTCGGCGGCGACGTCTACCAGCGCATTGAGCTGAGCGAAAACGGCCTCGACTGCCGCATCGTGCCCGCGTCCGACCCGGTCGGGGAGGGGACGTACAACGCAGTCGAGTTCACGCCCGTCCTGATCCGGGACGGCGAAAAGATCGAGGATTCCTTCTGGACGGGTGAGCAGCCGCGCGCGTGCTTTGGCACGAGCACGCAGGGCATCTATATGCTCGTCATCGAGGGCCGCTACCCGGACGAGGGCATCCGCGGCACGAGCGTCAACACGTGCTCGGATATCCTGCTGGCCTACGGCTGCCGGAATGCGTTAAACATGGACGGCGGCTCAAGCGCGATCTTGTGGTACGACGGCGAATACGTCACGCAGTCGTCGTCCTCGTTCCTGCGCTACACCGGCGGCCGCCCGCTGCCGAACGCATGGGTCTACGGATGAATTTTCATGTTGACAATCGCAGGAAATGTGGTAAAATATCTGCGATATTGGAAAACCGCGTTGAAAAACCGAGCGTTCCGGTGCTGCTTTCAGAGAGAAGGGGACGGTGAGAGCCCTTCAGCAAGCCTGTTCGCAGCCAGTTTGGAGCGGCCGCGCGAAAGCGCGGCGGGTGCTTCCCGATACAGGAGCGCCGAGATGTGCGCAAGCACAATCAGGGTGGTACCGCGACTGACCTCGCCCCTGTCATGGGGCGGGGTTTTTATATTTTACTCAGAATTTTTCTTTCCACTGCACCTCTTGCCTCTCCCTTTGGGAGAGGTGTCCGAGCGAAGCGAGGACGGAGAGGGGAAACAATGACCAAAACCCTCTCAGTCACCTGTGGTGACAGCTCTCCCGGAGGGAGAGCCAAGTGCCCTCTCAGTCGCCTGCGGCGACAGCTCTCCCATAGGGAGAGCCAAGGGCCGTCTCCGGCACCGTGTATCGTTTAATTTTTAATGTATATAGAAGGAGTTATTCATCATGGCACACAAGGCATACGGTCTCAATGAGCTGCGCGAGATGTACCTGAAGTTCTTTGAAACGAAGGGCCATCTGCGTCTGCCGAGCTTTTCTCTCGTTCCGCAGAACGACAAATCCATCCTGCTGATCAACGCGGGCATGACTCCCATGAAGCCGTGGTTCACCGGCGAGGAAGAGCCCCCGCGCCACCGCGTCACCACCTGTCAGAAGTGCATCCGCACCGGCGACATTGAAAACGTCGGCCATACGGCCCGCCACGGCACGTATTTTGAGATGCTGGGCAACTTCTCCTTCGGCGATTACTTCAAGAAGGAGGCCATTCCCTGGGCATGGGAATTCCTGACCAGCCCCGAGTGGGTCGGCCTTGAGCCGGATCGCCTCTATCCGTCCGTCTTCGCGGGCAACGAGACGACCCCCGCAGATGACGAGGCCTTCGCCATCTGGCGCGATGTGATCGGCATCCCCGAGAACCGCATCTTCCGCTTCGGCAAGGAGGATAACTTCTGGGAGCATGGCTCCGGACCGTGCGGCCCGTGCTCGGAAATTTACTATGACCGCGGCGAGCAGTACGGCTGCGGCAAGCCCGGCTGCACCGTCGGCTGCGACTGCGACCGCTATGTCGAGGTCTGGAACATCGTCTTCTCCCAGTTCAATAACGACGGCCACGGCAATTATACCGAACTCAAGCAGAAGAACATCGACACCGGCATGGGCCTCGAACGCCTTGCCTGCGTGTGTCAGAACGTCGCGTCCCTGTTCGACGTCGACACTGTCATGAACATCACGAATAAAGTCTCCGAGATCACCGGCGCACACTATGAGGAGTCCGACAAGACTGACGTGTCCCTGCGCGTCATCACCGACCATATCCGTTCGTCGACCTTCATGATCTGCGACGGCATTCTCCCCTCCAACGAGGGTCGGGGCTACGTCCTGCGCCGCCTGCTGCGCCGCGCCGCGCGTCACGGCAAGCTGCTGGGCGTGAACGAACCGTTCCTCTATCAGGTCGTGGACACCGTCGTCCATGAAAACGAGTGCCAGTACCCCGAGCTGCGCGAAAAGCAGTCCTATATCACCCGCGTCATCCGCACCGAGGAAGAAAACTTCGCCAAGACCATCGATGGCGGCATGAAGATCTTCTCCGAAATGCTCGAGAGCCACAAGGCCAAGGGCGAGAAGACCTTCTCCGGCGCGGACGCGTTCAAGCTCTATGACACCTACGGCTTCCCCATCGACCTGACCAACGAAATGGTCGCCGAAGAGGGGATGCAGGTCGACGAAGCGGCCTTCAAGCAACTCATGCAGGAGCAGAAGGTCCGCGCACGCGAGGCGCGCAAGGCGCTCGGCGACCTCGGCTGGGCCGGCGTTGAATTCGGCAAGGAGATCCCCGCCACGACCTTCATCGGCTATACCAACATGGAAGCCGAGGGCAAGATCGTCGCCATCGTCGCCGACGAAGAGCTTCAGGGTGCGATCACGTCCGGCACGGATGCAATTCTTGTCCTCGACCAGACCCCGTTCTACGCCGAAATGGGCGGCCAGGTCGCAGACCGTGGCACGATCCGCACCGAAACCGCCGAATTCACCGTCACCGACGTGCAGAAGAACAAGGGCGGCAAGTTCATGCACTACGGCAAGCTCGTCTCCGGCTCTCTGGCCGTCGGCGATACCGTGACCGCGTCCATCGACGAGACCCGCCGCAAGGCCATCATGCGCGCCCACTCCGCAACGCATCTGCTGGACTACGCTCTGCGCACCGTCCTCGGCGATCATGCGCATCAGGCAGGCTCCCTTGTCGAGCCGGACCGCCTGCGCTACGACTTCACACACTTCTCCGCCGTCACCGCAGACGAGCTGGTCAAGATCAGCCGCCTTGTCAGTGAGCTTGTGCTGGACGGTATGCCCGTCGAGACGAAGGAAATGCCCATCGCGGAGGCGAAGAAGCTCGGCGCGATCGCCCTGTTCGGCGAAAAGTACGGCGATGTCGTGCGCGTCGTGAACATGGGCGGCAAGTCCGTTGAGCTTTGCGGCGGCACCCATGTCGATAACACCGCCAAGGTCGGCCCGTTCCGCATCACGAGCGAATCCTCCGTTGCCTCCGGCGTGCGCCGCATCGAGGCCGTCACGGGCGAAGCGTTCCTGAATCTCGTCGATGAGATGAATATGCGCCTGGTCAGGGCTGCCGAGCTGCTGAAGACCACGCCGATGGAGCTGATCAACAAGGCCCAGAGCAGCATGAACGAGATCCGTGAGCTGCACCAGACCATCGAGCGCATGAAGGACAAGCTCTTCGCGGGCGATGTGGACAGCCTCATGTTCTCCGCCAAGGACGTAAACGGCCTCAAGGTCGTCACGGCCAGCCGTGAAAATACCGATGCAAACGATCTGCGCAAGCTGGGCGATTTCCTGCGCGACAAGAACCCGAACACCGTTGCGGCTCTCGGCGCTGTCAACGGCGAAAAGGTCACGCTGCTGGCCGTCTGCGGCAAAAACGCCGTCGCACGCGGCATCAAGGCGGGCGATATTATCAAGAATATTGCGCCCATCGTCGGCGGCAAGGGCGGCGGCAAGCCGGATTCCGCCATGGGCGGCGGCACGAACGCCCTCAAGCTCGACGACGCGCTGGCGGCTGTCGACGATTACGTCGCGGCTAATGTCAAGGACTAAGGAGGAAGCACCATGCCTGATTGCCTGTTCTGCAAAATCATCGCGGGCGAGATCCCGTCCGCAAAGGTCTACGAGGACGACCTCTGCTATGCCTTCAAGGACATCAGCCCCCTTGCCCCCACACATTTCCTCGTCGTCCCGAAGCAGCATTTTGCCTCCGCCGCTGAGGTTACGCCGGAAAATGAAGCCGTGGTCGGCCACATCTATACTGTCATTGCCAAGCTTGCCCGGGAAATGGGCTTTGCCGACGGCTACCGTGTGGTAACGAACGTCGGCGAGCTGGCCGGGCAGACCGTCCATCACATCCACTTCCACGTGCTCTCCGGCAAGCAGCTGGGCAGCTTTAACTGAGGTTCCAATATTTTTACAATTTTCCCTGCCATGCCGCCCGCATGGCGGGGAATCTGTTATTTTCCCATCAAAAACGCACGGAAGGACTTGAAAAAGGCTGTAGTGTATGCTATCATTGGTATATATGCCAGCGGAGTCATCCCTCATTCCCTCCGGCTATGGCATTGGAAACGTTTTAACCCTCTCTCCTTCAAGCAAGCAAATCCGGGCTTCCCTGCTTCGACCGGGAAGCCCAACCCCCCTCTGTGACAATTGCATCGTATTTGGCCCACACCTCCTGCCCCTTACCAGCCATAGTTTTATTTTATCTTCTAAATCGAACAAATTTTCTAATAATGCTTGCATTGGATCCGCCTTCGGTGGTATGATAGGGACAGAACCTGAAGGGAGGCGGAACGGGTGTATCTGGCGATCGATCTGAAATCCTTTTATGCGTCGGTGGAATGTGCGGCGCGGGGGCTTGACCCGTTGAAAACAAATCTCGTTGTGGCGGACGCGGCGCGGACGGAGAAAACGATCTGCCTGGCCGTCTCGCCGTCCTTAAAGGCGTATGGCATCGCGGGCCGGGCGCGGCTGTTCGAGGTGGTGCAGCGCGTCGAACAGGTAAACGCCATGCGGCGGCAGCACGCGCCGGGCCGACAGCTGCGCGGCCAGAGCGAAAACGCGGACACGCTTGTCGCGCACCCGGAGCTGGCGCTCTCCTTCATCACCGCGCCGCCGCAGATGGCGAACTATATACGTGTCTCCACGCAGATCTATCAGATCTACCTCAAATATTTCGCGCCGGAGGACATTCACGTCTATTCCATCGACGAGGTCTTCATCGACGCATCGCCGTATCTGCGCACCTACGGCCAGACGCCGCAGGAGCTGGCGCGGACGGTCATTCTGGACGTGCTGCGCACGACCGGCATCACCGCGACCGCCGGGATCAGCACGAATCTGTATCTGGCGAAGGTCGCCATGGATATCGGGGCCAAGCACGTGGCGCCGGATGAAAGCGGCGTGCGCATTGCCTGCCTCACCGAGCGCAGCTACCGCGAAACGCTCTGGACGCACCGGCCGCTGACGGATTTCTGGCGCGTCGGACGCGGGATCGCGAAAAAGCTTGAGGAAAAGGGCCTGTTCACGATGGGCGATATCGCCCGCTGTTCGCTCGGCAGGCCGGATGAATTTTACAACGAGGAACTGCTGTACCGGATGTTCGGTGTGAACGCGGAGCTGCTGATCGACCACGCATGGGGCTGCGAGCCGTGCACGCTTGCGGACATCAAGGCCTACCGGCCCCAGACGCACAGCGTCAGCTCCGGTCAGGTGCTGCAATGCCCGTATCCGTTTGAAAAGGCGCGGCTCGTCGCGCGGGAGATGGCGGACGCGCTGGCGCTGGAGCTGGCCCGGAAGGGGCTTGTGACCGATCAGATGGTTCTGACCGTCGGCTATGACCGTGAAAGCCTGACAGACCCGTCCTGTCCGCCGTATCACGGCCCGGTCACAGTCGACCATTACGGGCGGCGCGTCCCGAAAGCCGCGCACGGGTCAGAAACGCTCCGGGCGCCGACCGCCTCCTCCAGAGAGCTCCTGCAGGCGCTGACGGTGCTGTTTGACCGGATCGTGGACCACGGGCTGCTCGTGCGCCGGATGTATGTCGTCGCGAACCATGTGCAGCGGGAGCGGGACGTGCAGGCCGAGCCGGAATACGTTCAGCTCGATCTGTTTGCCGACGAAGCGGCGCTCACGGCTCGGCGCGAGGAACAGTCCGCGCGTGCGCGCGAACGGCGAATGCAGGACGCCGTGCTGGCTATCCGCGAAAAATACGGCAAAAACGCCATCCTGAAGGCCATGAGTCTCCGCGACGGCGCAACTGCCCGCCAGAGAAATGAGCAGATCGGCGGACATAAGGCGTGAAAAGCGTCTGCAGGCGAAATGCAGCGCAGACAGAAAATCCCCGTGCCGCAGTGCTGCGGCACGGGGCATTTTCATAGGGGCTGGGATTTACTTCTTGACGAAGGACAGGCAGTCCGTGCACTGATCAACCGTCGGATCGGCTTCATGGGTTCCAATACAAACCTTATCGAGGGTACAGTAATCCTCGCAGCCGCAGTGGTTGTTGCACTGGCTCACGTGGCACTCGATTGCGTGGTTGGCCTTTTCGTTTGCAAAGCTCATACAAAACTTCCTCCTTTTTTAAGGTACGGACTTAGTATGTGCGCAAACGGCCTGTTCATGCTGGAAAATTTTTTATCTGCGGCCACCGCCGAACCCGCCTCGACCTCCTCCGAAACCTCCGCGGCCTCCGCCAAAGCCGCCTCTGCTGCCGCCGCCGGGTCTGGGGCCGCCGCCGAAACCGCCGGGTCTGGGGCCAGGCCCCGGGCCGGGGCCGTGGTGGTGATGATGGTTCGAGAACAGCGAGCCCAAAAACAGGCCCGACCAGAAGCCTCCGCCTCCGCCGCCTCTGCGGCCGGAGCCGAAAATGGCCTTGATGATCCAGAAAATGACCAGAATCGTGATAATTGTACCGATTATGCTTTTCCTCCTGACACGCCCGGTCTCCTGCACGGGCGTGTAATCCTCATTCGCAGTCCCGTTCAGGCTGCTTTTGCACCAGCTGTACAGATCCTCGTACATCGTGTCTGCCGCGTCGTCCGCGTCGCCGTCCAGAATGGCGGCAAAGCCGTCCTGAAAGATCGATTCCAGCTTGCTGTCGGTATAATCCGCGACATACGAGCCAGTCGTCACGTACCACTGCTCTGTGCTGGTATCAATGGCAAAGAGCATATCATACTCGCTCAGTCCCATTGAATCAAACGCGCTGTTCGTGCAGCTTTCCAGCGTTTTTCCGCCGGTGCCGTCCGTCGTCAGAATGGCGATATGGCTGCCGGTTTTGTTATAGATCTTTGTGTTGTAGTCCTGAATCGCATTTTCGCCGCTGCGGGTAAACAGCCCTGCGTCGTCGCGGATATACTTGTCGGAGATCGTCTCGTCTCCCGCTGTATTGGATGTCTGCTCTTCCGCAGGCGTCTGGGAGATAGTCTGCTCCGGCACGGCTGTCTGCGCTGTCTCAGCTGGTTTGTCACTTTTGAGCACCGGGGACAGCCCGATGAAGAGCGCCGCGGCGATCATCACGATTGTAAAGACGACCGCAACGCCCGGTTTCTGAAAGAATTTCATGCCTGCTCCTTTTAAAAGTTTCAGCTGCGCGCCTGCAGAAGCTTCTGCTTCAGCTCACCCTCCAGTCGGCGAAGCTCAGCTTCGGCCTCCTGCCGCTTCTTTGCGCCGTCGGTCTGGATCTGCAGAACCTCGTCGAGCGTGGAGATCAGCTGCTCGTTGGTGTGCTTGAGCGTTTCCATGTCGACGATGCCGCGCTCGGATTCCTTCGCCGTCTCGACGGAGGCCATATGCAGCATATCGGCGTTCTTCTGCAGCAGCGCGTTCGTCATGTCCGTGACCTGCCGCTGGGCCTCCATGGCGCGGCGGGAATTTTCGATGCCGAGCGTCAGCACCATCTGGTTCTTCCACAGCGGGATGGTGTTGAGCACGGAGGTCTGGATCTTTTCGACAAGCGCGGTGTCGTTGTTCTGGATCATGCGGATCTGCGGCGCGGTCTGCAGCGAGATCATGCGCGTCAGCTCCAGATCGTGGAGCTTCTTTTCGAACCGGACGCATTTGTTTTCAAAATCATTGGCCGCCTGCGCATCCTCCGGCAGATTCGAAGCCTCGGCCTTTGCGCGCAGCTCATGCAGCGTGGTGCTGCGGGCCTCGGCCAGCTTCTGCTTGCCGGCCAGAATATACATGGTCAGCTCCTTGAAGTACTGCAGGTTCCGCTCGTACATCTGATCCATCACGGCTACGTCCTTCAGCAGCGTGATCTTGTGCTTTTCCAGCTCGCCGGAGATGCGGTCGACATTGACCTCCGCCGTCGCGAAGCGGCTCTTCATCTCCTCGGCGTTGATCTTTGCCTTGCGGAACAGGCCTGCGATGCCCTTCTTTTCCGGCTCGTCCATCGTCTTGAGCTCGACGAGCAGGCCGGAGAGCATATCGCCGATCTCGCCCAGATCGCCGGTCTTGACCTTGGCCAACGCCGTGTCGGAGAAATCTGCGATGTTCTTCTGTGCGGAAGCGCCGTATTCGAGGATCTGCTGCGCGTTTTCCAGATCGATCTGCTTCGAGAAGGCCAGCACGGCCTGCTGCTCTTGCTCGGAGAGCGCGGAAAGATCGGGGCCTGCCTCCGGCGCGGCCTGTGCTTTCGTGATGAGATCCGCTTCCTGTTTGACCTCCGGCTGCGGCTGCGCGTTCAGATCCGGCGTCAGGGTGAGCTGGGGAATGTATTCGTCCATAATCTGTTCCTCCTGTATCTATTTGTACCGTTTATGCAAAATCCTTTTTGTTCGTCAGCCCTTCGCTGGCCATCATTTGCTCCATCACGCGGATATCGGCGGTGATGTCGACGACGTCGGCCTCAAACAGCGCGTCGAGCTGCCGCTGGAAGGCGATAATGACCTTGTCGAGCAGGTCTTCGATCTTCTGCATCCCCTCGGTGATGTTTTCCGTTTTGAGACTCTGGTTCTGCAGCGTGACGTACTGCTCCATAAGCTTGATCGTGGTCGGCAGATAATAGTTGAGGAACTGCCGGATCTGACTGAGCTTTTTCGGGTTTTTCCGGACGCAGTCGAAGATCTGCGCCGTCAGCCGCTCGATGAGATCGATCTGGGCGCTTATGCGCTCGTCAGGGATCTCGTCGTTCAGACGGCGGATATCGGCGATGGCGCGCTTGCCCTGATAGATGACCGATTGCAGCTCCGGCGGGAGCTTTTCCTCCGGCTCTGGCTCCGGCTGCGGTTCAGGCTTCTTTTCCGCCTGCTTCGGCTGGGGCTGCTCCGGCGCGGCAGCCTTCGGCGGCTCGTCCGTCTTTTTGCCGGGCAGCACGATGCGCAGGATCGCATACACGATCGCCGACACGACCGCGCAGGAAAGAATCCCCCGGAAGGTGTTCAGCTTGCCGGCGTACAGCAGCCATACGATGCCAATGGCATAAATCGGAAGCGCGGAGCGCTTCTTTTTTGCGTTCTGTTTCTCTTTCTGTTCGTCCATGGTATTCCTTTCTCCGCAAGGCGAAGCATTTTTCTGGATATTTCCTCAAACTAATAGTAGTACAAACGTTGCGGAAAGTCAACTGCCGGACCGGATTGACACGGACTGCGGCGCACAGTATAATAGAGTGCGGAAGGAACCGGCTGCGCGGGAGAAGCTGCGGAAGCATCCTTGAGGAACCGGCTCCCTGCCGCATATCCATACCTATGCCGGCAGCCGGAAGGCGGTGCGCGGCTTTATTTTATGTAATGGAGGCATTCCTATGATCCGTGTATCCCCTTCGATTCTGGCGGCAGATTTTGCAAATCTGGAACGCGAGATCGGTACGATCAAACAGGCTGGCGCCGAGTATGTACATATTGACGTTATGGACGGCCTGTTTGTTCCCAATATTTCAATCGGACTGCCCGTTTTGTCCTGCATCCGCAAGGTGACGGATCTGACGCTCGACGTGCATCTGATGATCGACCGCCCCGTGCGCTATGCCGAGCGCTTCTGCCAGGCAGGCGCAGATATCGTGACCGTCCACGTCGAGGCCGACACACAGGAAAACACGCTTGAGGCCCTCCGCATCATTCGCGCCTGCGGCAAAAGGCCCGCCATCTGCGTCAAGCCCAAAACACCGGCGGAGGCCGTGCTGCCGTTCATCGAGCTTGTCGACCTGATCCTGGTCATGACGGTCGAGCCGGGCTTCGGCGGCCAGAGCTTCATGGCCGACATGATGCCCAAGGTGCAGGCGATCCGCGCGTATATCGATGAGAAAAATCCCGGCTGTGAGCTGGAGGTCGACGGCGGCGTCAACGCGCAGACTGCGAAGGTCTGCACGGCGGCAGGCGCAAACGTCCTCGTCGCGGGCAGCGCGTTTTTTAAAGCAGCAGACAAGGCTGCGTTTGTACAGGCGGTAAAATAAGCACACCCGCGTGAATTTTCAACTCCCATTGCCGTGTTTCCGCACGGCGATGGGAGTTTTTCATTTCGGCAGGGAAGACCTCTTGACAACGTAACAATGTTATGCTATTATACGACCGTAACAATGTTACGGAACAATGTTACGGAAGGAGGCTGCACATGGATGAGGATCTGATTTCCAAAAAGGAGCTGTTGGAGCGCTATGGGATCTCCTATGGCGCGCTGTACCGCTGGAAGCGGATGGGCCTGATCCCGGAGAGCTGGTTCCTGCGCCGTTCAACACCGAACGGACAGGAGACGTATTTCCACACGAAGCAGATCTGCCCGCGCGTGGAGCGGATCCTGGAAAGCAAGGAGCGCGTCTCGCTCGAAGAACTCGCCGCGGAGCTGGCCGGGCAGAAGCAGGCGGCCGCTGCACGGCGGACGCTGGTTCTGGAAACAAAATATGGCCCGAAAACCTATCCCCTCGATGAGCTTTTACATCTGTATCTGACCGAGGGCGAACACAAAACGGATATTCTGGAGCAACTGAAGGAGGAAGCATTATGAATGAACACATCGATATGAAGATTTCCGGCTCAAGCAGCATGCCGGGCGGCGAATACCGCAGAGTCTCGATCAGCGGCGCGGGCAAGGTGCAGGGCAGCCTCAAATGTGAGGAGCTGCACTGCTCCGGCGCGGCCAAGGTATTCGGAAGCGCCCGGTGTGGCAGCCTGTCGTCCTCCGGCGCATTTTCCGCGCAGTCGGTGCAGGTAGAGGGGCTTGCGTCCGTCTCCGGTTCGCTGCGGACGGAGCAGGCGCTTACGGCAGACGAGCTCCGTGCGTCCGGCTCTCTGGAGGCCGGCAGCGTCCACTGCCGGGCGCTGCGTTCCTCCGGCTCGTGCCGGGTCAGCGGAGATGTCGAGGCGGAGACGGCGGTTCTGTTTGGCGCGGTAGAGATCGGCGGACTGCTGAACGCGGAAACAGTCGAGATCTCGGCCAACCACGCGGTGCATATCCACGCCATCGGCGGCGGAACCATCCGCGTTTTGCAGAAGGACACGACGACGTTCCTCGGCATCTTCCGCACAAGCCCCGGCTGCGCCTGCATCGACTCGATCGAGGGCGATAACATTGAGCTTGAGAATGTCGAAGCTGAGATCGTCCGCGGCAAATACGTCCGCATCGGGCACGGCTGCCGCATCGGCACGGTCGAATACGGCGAAAATCTGGAGGCCGAGCCCGGCACCGTCGGCCACAGCACGCAGACCGGTACAAAATAAGTGTCGATTCTGCGCCAAATTGTAAATATTTCTTAACTTTCAGGGAAAAGGTTTGATTCCTGCGTCGATGTGTGATAGAATGCACCCGTATGTGATTTTTATTGTTACTGGAGAGATTCGATGTCACAGGTCAAACTGTTCAGCTCGACCGGCACACGCGTGGCCAGGTGTTCCGGCAAGCCGAAAAAGCAGAAGGTCAAAAAGCCGCTGAAGACGCTTGCCATCTGGCTGCTCGTCATTCTGTGTCTGGAGGCGCTGTACTTCTTCTGCGTGTATACGAACAACAGCTTCGTCAAAAAATGGCGGACGATTTATATCAACACCGCGATGGACACCATGCGCCACCAGTGGCTGGCGACCTATTTTATCCCCAAGGATGTCATCGACGAGGTTCGGTACGAATACGGTCTGTTCAAGGCTGCGACGGTCGGCAAGGAATCCAACGCCAACTGGGGCAAGAAGGACGAAACGCCCGCCGGCACGGACACGTCCGCAGCGGACGACAACGTCACGCACATCAATCCGAACATCACGCACGAGTCGGAGCAGACGGAAGACAATACCCCGACGGCAGAAGAGCTGGAAAAGCAGGCGCAGGAGAATTTCTACTCCGTCTTCTGGGAGCTGGACCGCACGTCCATGGAGGCGTATCTGGCCGAGCACCCCGACACGCTGGCGAACGGCTGGGACCAAATTTACATCAACGAAGCCGGCTTTGACGACGAGGGCACGTCCATCCAGTCCATCTTCGGTGAGCAGGTGCTGGCAATCGACGCGAAGGACGGCGTTCTGCTGCTGCGCATTTCCGGCAAGGGCTACCGCGGCGTGCTGGCCGTGGGCAAGGATCCGTCGCGCCTGTCCATCGAGATGGCCACGACGCTCGGCACCGCCGGACAGCTCTCGGGCACCATCGCCGAGGCGCACAACGGCGTTCTGGCCATGAACGCCAACGGCTTCCTCGACCCCAACGGCGCGGGCAACGGCGGTTTGCTTGCGGGCTACACGATGTCCAACGGCACGGCCTACGGTGACCATTTCTCCGCCTACGCCTACAAGCGCATCGAGCTGCACGAGGACAACCTGTTCTATATCAAGGACGCGCTGTCTCCCGTCAGCGAAGACTGCACTGACGCGGCGGAGTTCACACCTGCGCTCATCGTCGACGGCAAAAAGATCATGGACGATTACTGGACCGGCGAGCAGCCGCGTGCCTGCATCGGCCAGAGCGAGAACTACGAAATTCTCATGCTGGTCATCGAGGGCCGCTATCCGCTTGAAGGCATCCTCGGCACGAGCGTCAACAACTGCTCCGAGATCCTGCTCCAGCACAAGTGTATGCAGGCCATCAACCTCGACGGCGGTTCGAGCGCCATGCTGTGGTTCGACGGCGAATACGTCACGCAGTCGTCGTCCTCCCCTCTGCGCTACACCGGCGGCCGTCCCCTGCCGAACGCATGGGTCTATAAAAAAGCCGAATAAACGACCAGCAGCCCCCGGCGCCGCCGGGGGCTGTTCACTGCAAAGCGCTAAGCTGTCCAGCGCGGGAATGCGTTGAGCGCTTGCAAAATCTGCCGAATCTGGTATGATGGCAGAGAAAGGAGCACCTTATGAAAAACATAACACGAATTTTATCCGCTGCTCTGGCGCTGTGTCTGCTGGCGGCGCTGTGTCTGCCCGCGCGGGCGGACGGGACGCAGGACTGCGGCGCGAAGCTGCTGGCCATCACGTTTGACGACGGGCCCGGCAA